>Ga0326727_10001009_pt1 | contig 109500 bp, 101 predicted proteins | sample MB2enrmetagenome_FD_207643 | JGI IMG/M metagenome (GOLD analysis project Ga0326727, IMG submission 207643) | Lab enriched peat soil microbial communities from McLean, Ithaca, NY, United States - MB29MY | ecosystem: Environmental > Terrestrial > Soil > Wetlands > Peat | place: USA: New York...
AAAAGCCCAATTTCACTGGCCTTTTCGCAGTACAACGACCGAATTCCAGAACCAGATCCTTGCATCCAACTGGATCTGTTCAACTTATGATGGGACAGTACTGATCCCGAATCCTGAATCCTATTCCACGAGGTAACCATCTATGAAAACACTCGACCGACGTAATTTCCTGAAAGTTACAGCCGCGGCGGGGGCGGCTGGGCTGATGTCCGGGCTGCCCGCTGCACCTGCCCCAAAAGGCATGCGCCTGGGCTTGATTGTGGGCATGGGAAAGAACCCCGATGCAGCCTTGCAGAAAGTACACGACCTGGGAATTCCAACCTGCCAGGTTTCGACGGAGGATTTCTCTGACGCCATGCTGGGGGGCATCCGGGAGGCGGTGCGGAAGTTCAACCTCGAGGTCACCGCCCTCAACACCAGCGGCCCGGGGCCCCAAATGTATGACTTTTACCAAGGGCCACTGACGATTGGTTTGGTGCCCCGGCAATACCGCCCGCAGCGCATCGCGCACTTCAAGCAAGCTTCCGACTTCGCCAAAAAGCTGGGGATTCCCGCACTTCACACGCACTTCGGATTCATTCCCGAGAATCCCAACGACCCTGTCTACAAGGAGGTTCTGCCAGCCCTGCGCGAAGTTGCAACCTATCTCAAAGCGAACGGCCAAATGATGTTGTATGAGACGGGGCAGGAGACTCCCATAACCTTGCTCCGGGCCATCACCGACGTGGGCGTCGACAACCAGTTCGTCAACCTGGACACCGCCAACCTGATCCTCTACGGCAAAGGCAACCCCATCGATGCCCTCGAGGTGATCGGCAAGCTGGTGCGCGGCACCCACGCCAAAGACGGGCTCTTTCCCACTGACCCGAAAAAGCTCGGCGAAGAAGTCCCCATCGGCCAAGGGAAAGCGGATTTCCCCAAGCTTATTCCGCGCTTAAAGAAACTCGGCTACGACGGGCCTCTTACTATTGAGAGGGAGATCTCGGGTCCGCGTCAACTCGAGGACATTCGGAAGGAAAAGCAGTACCTGGAAAAGTTGATTGCCTGAGGGAGCAGGGGCGGCTGCGTTGCGTTGTATGTGGTTTTGCTGTGTCGGGGCTCGCGACCCCCTCACCCGGCCCGCCCCGGCTGACGAAAACGCCGGGGCGGGTCACCCTCTCCCCCAAAGGGGAGAGGGCGGAACCGCGTGCGAAGCGCCCCTCCCGACGCGCCGTTACCTCTTGCCGTACACGGGGCCGAAGGTTGCGCAGGCGCGATAGTCCGCTCCCTGCGGGTCCTGAGCTCCGAAGGCCGTCCAGGCGCTGGGGCGGAAGACCCGCTCCGCCGGCACGTTGTGCATGCAGACAGGGATGCGCAGAATGGAAGCGAGGGAAATCAGCAAGTCGCCGATGTGGCCATAGCTGATGGCGCCGTGGTTGGCGCCCCAATTGTTCATCACGGAATAGACATCCTTGAAGGGACCTTCACCCGTGAGTGTGGGAGCAAACCAGGTGGTGGGCCAGGTAGGATCCGTCCGAAGATTCAGCACCTCGTGGATTTGATTGGGCAACTCCACGGTGTAGCCTTCGGCAATTTGCAGCACCGGCCCCAGGCCCTGAACCAGGTTGATGCGGGACATGGTCACGGGCATCTCACCCTTGGTCGCGAAGCAGGAAGAGAAACCTCCTCCACGGAAGTAACCCAAGCTTGCCGGGCACCAGGTGGTGGCGTCCAGGCATCGGCCGACTTCCTCTGCCGTGACCTCCCAGTACGGCTTCATGACCCTGGCGCCGTCCTTCATTTGTTCACCCGTGGCGTCGAGAGTGGCCGCGCCGGAATTGAGCAGGTGGATGATGCCCCCGCCCGCCTTTCCGCTCAGGCCCTTTCCGGTGACGCGTTTGACCGCATCCGGACTCCAGTAGGTCCGAACATCAGCGAAGATTTGTGCCGTGTTGGTCAGCAGATGTCCGAACAGCATGGCGGCGCCGTTGAGCGAGTCGTTCTCAGTGGCGAAGACAAAGGCCTCCCGAATGCCGTTCCAATCGAAGGAAGAATTGAGCATCGACTCCATGAAATCCCCGTTGGGGAAGTGGTCCGTCCATTGCCGCTGGCCCTGGAAGCCCGCCAGGATTGCATTGTGTCCCAGAGCCTCTTCGCCAAATCCCAGCTCCGCCAGCCTGGGATTCCCCACCATCAGGTCGCGTGCGATCAGGGTCATCTTCACCACGGTGTGCCAGTCAGCGTCCTTCTTGGCCCGCGGAGCCTGCAAGTCCGGAGGATTGTGGTCCTTCCCCTCGGGGCAGTTCGCCTTGACCCATTCATAGGCGCGTTTATATTCTTCCCGGTCATAGATCTCTTCGTCGATCCGCCGGATGAATTCCGACATATCCACATATTCGTTGCGCATTCCCAGATAATTCTGGAAGAAAGCCGGATCAACCATGGAACCCGCAATGCCCATGGAAACGGAGCCGAGTGAAAGATAGGACTTGCCTTTCATTTCCGCGGCTGCCAGCCCCGCTTGGGCGAAGCCCAGGAGCTTTTCCTGGACATCCCTCGGGATGCTCGTGTCGCCGGCGTCCTGCACGTCTTTTCCATAAATGCTGAAAGCCGGAAGGCCTTTCTGATTGTGTCCCGCCAACACTGCTGCCAGATAGACCGCGCCGGGCCGCTCCGTCCCATTGAAACCCCAGACCGCTTTGGGCGTCAGGGGATCCATATCCATGGTCTCCGAACCGTAGCACCAACAGGGCGAAACGGTAAGAGAAAGCCCCACACCTTGGCGGGCAAACTTGTCCGCAGCCTCCGCAGCCTCCGCCACGCCGCCGATGCAGGTGTCAGAGATCACACATTCCACAGGGAGTCCATTGGGATGCCGCAGATGCTCGTGAAAAAACTTGGCGGCGGACTTCGCCATTTCCATGGTCTGGTTCTCCAGGGATTCCCGGACGCCCTTGCGCCGCCCATCAATGGCTGGGCGGATCCCAATCTTCGGCAGGGCACCGCGCAAGCGCTGGGTCGGTTCGATCACGTTGAGATCTTTAACATTCGCCATGATTCTTCTCCTCTCAAATCAAATAGAATCCAGATGAACTGCCGGTCAGTTGCCAAGGTTCATGATCTGTAGCCGCGAACTCATCGGATATTCACAGCAGGTTCCTGCCCTTCCGGGCGTCAACCTGGGAGCCAAACAGAGTAGCGCACAGGGGGCAATATCTCAAGAACAGTGACGAGTGACCCGCCGCGGCGGGACGAGTGGAAGAACGGGGGTCAGGAGTCAGAAGCAAAGGCTTTACGTGGCGGGTGCCTTTGGCAGTCGGGGGTATACCTGAGTTCAAAGCGAGGTTTGGGCTGTGCCCCTCCCACAACAGGAGGCGGGGGGAAAGGAGGTTTCTGCCTCTTCGTCATGCGCCAAAAACGTCTGCCGTCCTGAGCAACCGCCCAGCGGCAACATCATCATCAATGGTTTTGGAAAGATGCAGCAGACGGTCCGTAAGATCCCGGTCAGTTAGAATCTCCATCGTCGCAATGATGAATTCACGCTCTTTGACAAGAGAATCCAGGAATTCCTTGTCCACGAGGTATTTTGCAGGCTGCCGCCGGTTTTCGACCAGCACCACTTTATTGGCTCGCGCCGCTTTCAGGTAGTCTTTAAGCCTCTCCCTAAAATCAGTGACCGATACCTTTTTGATGTCGAAGGAAACTGACGCCAAAGCAACCTCTCTAACGTACGATCCACGTTTAATAATGTACAATTACTCCCCTACCCTGTCTAGTGGCAACTCCTACCGTCATGCCGTTCGAGGACTTTGACGCGACCCTGGCCCCGCTGCGGATTGGTATTTACGGGCGCGGTCCCACTGGTGTAAGTTGTTAAGAGATGCAGCGCAAGGCCCTTCGGTGTGGTTCCCTTCTGAATGGCGAGGGAGACGCAGCATGTTGGCCGTCAGAGGCAGGTCGGCTGAACGACAGACCTTGTGCACAGCAAACGTGGGCCGGTAGCTCAACGGTGGAGCACTGCCCTTTTAAGGCAGGGGTTCTGGGTTCGAGTCCCAGCCGGCTCACCAAAGGATTGTCGATTGACGATTGTCGATTACCGATTGACCCACGAAATCTCCCGTTCTGACTCCTGAATCCTGAATCCTGAATCCTGCTCTTAGGGCAATTCGGCGAAGGGCAGCATGAGCGGCGGGCGGGCCATAAAGGGGAGGCGCGCCATTTCGGCGACGGCCTGCGCCACGTACTTCTCGCGCCGGGGTTCGAGGGTCATGACAAAGGGCAGATGGTTTTTAGGCAGGGCAGGTTCTTGCAGCACGGAATCGATGTTGATGCGATGGCGGGCCAGCAAGGCGCAGACGCGCGCCAGGATGCCGGGGCGGTCGCGCACCACGAGGCGAAGGTAAGCGGAGATGAGGTTGTCCGAAGCCGGAGCGATTCTGGAGGGATGCCAGGTTTCGTAGCCCAGCGGAGTCGAGCCGCGTCCGCCCGCCGCCATGGCGCGCGCGATTTCGACCACGTCGGAGAGCACCGCCACGCCGGTGGGTTCACCTCCGGCGCCGCGGCCGGTGAGGGTAGTGTTTCCGCCCTTGTTCCCCATCAACAGGATTCCGTTGATCGAGCCGAGCACGTTGGCCAGTTGGCTGCTGGCAGGAATCATCATGGGGCGCACGAAAATCTCCAGGCGGCCGCGAGTGCGGCGGCGGGCGGAGGCGATCAGCCGGATGGTATGGTGCAAGCGGCGGGCATAAGCGAAGTCCACCTGGTCGATGGCCGTGATCCCTTCCACGGGAATCTCTTGCACGCGCACCGCCTGCCCAAAACAGAGCATGGCGAGGATGGCAATCTTGTAGCGGGCGTCGTACCCTTCCACGTCAAAGGTGGGATCGGGCTCCGCATAGCCCTTTTGCTGCGCTTCGGCCAGCGCTTCGGCAAAGCTGCAGCCGCGCCGCTCCATTTCCGTGAGAATGTAATTGGTGGTGCCGTTCAGGATGCCGTACACGCCGGCAAAGTGCTCGCCCGCCAGACCTTCACGGATGGCGTGCAGGATGGGCGTGCCTCCCGCTACGCAAGCTTCGATGCCCAGATTCACTCCCGCGGCGCGGGCGTGCTCGGCAAGCTCCACCCCATATTCCGCCACCAGTTGCTTGTTCGCGGTCACCAGGTGCTTGCCCGCGTCTATGGCCGCAAAGGCAATGGCGCGGGCCGCGGAAAGCACTCCCACCAGTTCCACCACAATATCGATTTCAGGGTCTCGTACCACTTCATGCCAGTCCACCGTGGTTTTCACCTGCCGGCCGAGCCAAGCCACATCTTTTTTGCGAATGCCGAGCGAACAGAGGGTCTTGAGTTCCAGCTTGCAGCCCAGCCGCCGCTGAATCTCACCCTGGTGCTCGACCAGCACCTTGACCGTGCCTGTTCCCACCGTCCCCAGCCCGACTACGGCCAGCCCGGCGCTTCTCCGCGGCTTTCTCGCCGCAGCTTCGGAGTTCGCGAACTGAATTCTGGGTTGGCTCATGCACAGTCCCGGTGGATGCCAGACGCGGAAATCCATTCAATTAACATGGTCCGCCCCATGCTGGCAAGAAGAATCGGCAGTCGGTGCGGGCAGGCGAGACCAGAAATATGTCTTGTAGGGGCGGCCCTTGTGGCCGCCCTAAGGGTTGTCCCAGGGCGGCCACAAGGGCCGCCCCTACAAACGGCAGGACCGCCCCTTCGGGGCATGTCGAATGTTCACCGGGTAAACGACACGCCCTTGGCTTCCGGGCCGACCGAGATAACGGCTGCGCCGATGGCGAGCACCACGATGGCGAGGCACCCCATGGATAGGGTGTAGCCGAAGTGCTCGCCGAGCACCGCCTCGAGGTAGCCGATGGAGGAAGCAATCAGTACTCCGAACTGGTAAGCCAGGCCAGGGAAAAACCCCCGGAGCTGCGGCGGCGACAGCTCATTGATGTGCGCGGGAATGACGCCCCACGCCCCTTGCACCATGAACTGCATGACGAACGCCCCCAAAACGATCAGGGGGCGATTCGGCGCCAGGACCCATAAAGGGACAGCGGCCACTGCCAGCAACACCGCCAAGACCATTGACCGCCGCCTTCCCCTCCGGTCGGAAAAATGGCCAAAGGTAAGACCACCCAGTATTGCGCCAATCATGGAGAGGCCGGTGATCAGCGCGGTGCCGCTCACATCGAAGTGACGCTGCCTTTGAAGAAAGGTCGGGTAAAGGTCCTGCGTGCCATGCGAGATGAAATTCATGGCCGCCATCAAGGCCACCAGGTAGAGAAACAGGCGCGAGTTCTTGAAGATGGCGCGCCGGTAGTTGGACCAGTCGGTGCGCGACTCTTGCCACGCCTGAGGTTCCTCGACCCGCAGGCAAATCAGCATGGTCAGCAGACCCGGCGCGGCCCCAATAAAGAACATGGCACGCCAGCCCCAGCGCGGAAAGAGTGTAAAGTAGGCGAGGGCGGCCAGCACGTTGCCGAGCGCATAGCCCTCCTGGAGCAAACCGGAAAGGACGCCGCGCCACTTGGGTGGGACCGACTCCATGGCGAGCGAGGCGCCGACGCCCCAATTGCCCCCCATGCCAATTCCATAGAGCAGCCGGAGAAGGAAGAATTGCGTGTAGCTCTGCGCCAGGCCGGACATGACTTCCATCAGCGAGAAAAAGGCCACGTTGGCCAGCAGAACCAGGCGGCGGCCGTAATGGTCCGCCAGCAGGCCGAAGGTGAAGGCGCCGAGCGGGCGCATCGCCAGCGTGGCCGTGATGGTCAAGGCAATGGCGGGAATCGAGCGCCCGAAATCCCGAGCTACCGCAGAGAGAACAAACACCAGCACGAAAAAGTCAAAAGCGTCCAGCGTCCAACCGAGGAATCCGGCCAACAGGGCGTTGCGAGCCTTCGAGCGTGAATCATTCACGCCACCCGATTGCCCTGGGTTGTTCAGGCCCGGCGAATTATTCCGGCTGTCCGCGTTTGCCACGATTTTGAGCGACCCGCCCCCGTCTGATTATCCTCACGGCCGCTGGCCTTGATAGGGCCGATCTTGTGTTTTCAATAGAACGCCATTTCCCGGATAGCGCCGACCCTCAGGCATCACCGATGGCGGTCTTCAACTCTACATGCTCAGGGCGAACAACCTTCCCACTTTATACTGGTTATCTCACCGGGTCCACGCTTAAGGGCGTGCGGTAGTGTCCTGATTCGACTGTGGGGCCGCCCCTCGGGGCGGCCTGGCCGGGGCAAGCCCCGGCCCTACATCCCATATTAGGACATTACCGGGCGTGCAATTCAGCGAGTTTCGAGAAGCCACCCTCTCCCTAATCCGTCGATAACGTGCGGGTAGGCAACGAGGAGGTTGGGGCGAGGCGGCGCCTCGCCCCTACAGGCAGCACCCTCCGGTTGAAACCGGATGGCGCGTAGGGGCCATCGCCGTGCGCCCATACCAGCCCGCCCGTCGTTATCGACGGATTAGGGCCTCTCTATTACCCTTTACACAGAAAGAAATACTTTGTAATTTTGGAAAGCAACGGAACGAAGCTGGAGGAGGTCGAGGCCCTAAGAGCATTATTGAAGATGTGAAATCGAGACGGCGGCGACAGGAGGAGTCTGATGGCAAAGCAGGGAATTCTAGTGGAGATTTGCTGCGGCTCACTCGAGGATGCGCTCGAGGCGGAACAGGGTGGGGCAGACCGCGTCGAACTCTGCTCGGCGCTGTTCCTGGGAGGATTAACGCCCTCCCTCGGCACGATTATCGAAGCCAAGACCCGGCTGAAGATTCCCATCGTGGTTATGATTCGACCGCGCGGAGGAGGTTTCTGTTACTCAGAGCCGGAAATGGCGGTCATGGAACGCGATACCCTGCTTGCCGCCGAGCAGGGCGCCGATGGAATTGTGTTTGGGATACTGAATGCCGACGGCAGCATCGACGAGGAACGGTGTAGACGCCTCCGCAAACTCAGCGGGGATCGCCAAGCGGTCTTCCATCGCGCTTTCGATGTGACGCCCGACCCCTTTCGGTCTCTGGACCAACTGGTCGGGCTCGGCTTTACTCGCCTCTTGACCAGCGGCCAGGAAGATACCGTTCCGGAGGGTGCGCCCCTCATCAAGCGGCTGATTGAATATGCCGGCGATCGAATCGAAATACTCCCTGGCGGGGGCATAAAGCTGAGTAGTCTTCGCCAGGTCGTGGAGTCGACGGGCTGCAAACAGGTCCACCTCACCGCCTTCAAGACTCAGCCTGATACCTCCGTGCGGGGCCGGCCCTTTGTGACTTTTGGAGGCGCTCTCTACCCGCCGGAGGACCAATACCAGGTGGCCGACCGGTGCCTCGTCGAACGGGTCGTCCACACGTTGAATGAATAAGCTAAACCTGAACTTTTCGGGAGGAATCATTCTAATGCCTGCTGCAACTAAACTTGATCTCTACAAAGTCCACAAAGCGGAATATGTCACCCCCAAGAAACCCGTGCTGATCCAAACCAAGCCGGCGAAGTACCTGACGATCACCGGTCAGGGAGCGCCCGCTGGCGAAGCGTTTCAGAAGGGCGTCGGCGCCCTCTACAACGTCGCCTTCACCCTCAAGATGGCCAAGAAATCTGCCGGGAAGGACTACAAGGTCTGCCACTTGGAGGGCCTTTGGTGGGGGGACAAGGAAGGTGAGGATTTTGCCGCGCAGTCCCCTGACACATGGAACTGGAAACTCATTATTCGCGTGCCGGACTTCATTGGCGCGAAGGATCTGACGGAAACAATCACAAGGTTGAAGGAAAAGGGCAAGCCGCCGGAAGTCGCCAACGTAAAGTTAGAAACCATCGACGAAGGCCAGTGTGTGCAAATGCTGCACGTCGGGCCTTATTCGAAGGAGGGAGAAACGATCTCGCAGATGATCGCGCTGGCACGGGAAAAACGCTTGTCCTTTCATGGCCGCCATCACGAGATCTACCTTTCCGACCCCAGGCGCGTTCCGGCGGAGAGACTGCGCACCATTCTTCGGTTGCCCGTGGCATGACGACCGGGCCCCCTCCTGTCCTCGGAAACGCCGACATGGAGCTGCGCGGTCGAGGCAGTTCCTTTCAACCCCGTGAGGGGCGGCCTGTGGTAGACTATTGCGAGCAAGACAATAAAGAGAAGGTGACACCGATGGCGATCATCGTCGTTATCAAGCCCGAGGTTGAGGCGGAACTGGGCCGCTAGGCTGCCGCCCATGGCGTTGACATCGCCTCCTATGCTGCGAGTCTACTCGAAGGGGCAGCTCATGCTCCAACTGGATCGAAGAAGCTCAGCCAGGATCAGCTTGACACCACGCTTCGGGAGCTTGCGCAGTTCTCCCGCAAGATTCCCTTGCTCCCGGATGAAGCCTTCTCGCGCGAGAGTCTGTATCGGGACCACGACTGATGCCAAGTGGCGACGCCTGTCTCCTCGATAGCAATATCCTGTTGCCGATCAGCAAAGTGTCATCAATGTCCGGGACTTCCAGCGCTTCAGCGATCTCCGCGTTCTCCATCCGCCCGAATTATCCGGGGCTCCATGAGCAACAGACAATACGCAACGGGAAGCCCGCGCGCAGATGGCTAACGTGAGGTGGTGCAACATGAAGAATATGATTCATCGTCCTTTTCGTCTGAAGGTGGTTGAAACGGGCCTTCTTACCGCAGGCCTCTGTGTTTTTGCGGTATTCATGTTTCAGGCTCAATCTCCGGGTGCGCAGAGACAACAGATTGTTTGGAGCGAGCAGGAGAAGCCCCTCGTGCAGCAGTTGCGGGGGCTTCGCGAATTGCCTGACGAGAGGCGGGCGCAGGTGACGAAGGACCTGGCGCTGGCGATCCGGCAATTGCCCGCGTCATCGAATAAGCTTAGGCTGGCGAACAACCTCGCCAACCTCTCCACCGAGGGTGACTTCGGCCACGACACCTTGCAGGAGGTGGCAACAACCTTGGCCGCAGCGCTGCGCGAGCAGCCGCTCCCGGAGAACGGCAACCAGCCTGCCGCGCCATATATAGAATTGGCCACGCTGGTGCGCTACGAGCATGTGCAAGCGACGTCGGATTCTCCCCAGTTCGCTGCGGCGATGTCCAAACTTGCTGCTGACGACCGGCGCCGCGAGCGAGCGGATTTCACCTTGAACGACCTCGAGGGAAAGCCCTGGAGCTTGCAGGGCCTGCACGGCAAGGTCGTCCTGGTGAACTTCTGGGCCACCTGGTGCCCGCCCTGCCGCAAGGAGATGCCCGATCTGGAGACGCTTTACCAGGAATTCAAAGCTCAGGGCCTATTGATCCTGGCTGTTTCTGACGAAGATATGAGCAAGGTCAAGCCCTTTATCGCGGAGCACCACACCACCTACCCCATCCTGCTCGATCCGGGACGCAAGGTGAATGAGTTGTTCCAGGTCGACGGAATCCCCAAGAGTTTCGTTTACGATCGCGAGGGTAAACTGGTGGCGGAAGCGATCGACATGCGGACCCGGAAGCAGTTTTTGGGGATGCTCGCCCAGGTGGGGCTGCACTGAAGGCAGGCCAGCAGGCACGGTCAAAGAGGCGAGCCGCGGACGTCAAATGCGGCCCCGGTCTGATCCCCCATCTTTGACGCTCACGGTTCGGAAGGGCCGCCTTGCAGGCTCCGGCGCAAAAATTCCAGCACCTTCGGGATGGCGTCCAGTGAGGACTCCGCGTCCCCTTTTACGCTCCCACCCAAGTTCTCTTCTCTTCCCGAAGTGGGGTTCACAACCCTGCCGTGCCAAACCGGGACCACTTCCGGCCGGCCCGCACGGTGCCCGGCGTGAGCATATTTCAAATGTTCGACGGCATAAGGGAAATGAGAATGTTTCAGGCGGGCGACCACCGCTTCCGCCATCATCTCTGACGGCCACACCCCATCGTCCTCTCCTGAAATCAGCAGCACCGGCCCGTGCGTCCGCTCGACCGGAATGGAGGCGACCATCATAGCCTGCGGGTTCCGCAGGAAGCGCGGCAACACATACGATAGCGGCTGTCCCTGCCACGTCCAGGCCGGCAGCCCGAGGTTGCCACAGCAGGCCGGAAAGCGCACGCTCGCCGGCACATAAGCCACCACCGCCCGGATCTGCGTGTACATTGACCCCAATTGCAGTGCCAGCTCGCCGCCCCGAGAGGTTCCCACCACACCCATGCGGTCGGGTGCAATTTCCGGCCGCTGCGCCATCCAGGCGAGCGCCTGCCCGAAATACTCCAACGGAATACGTTCCAGGCGAGGCGGCAGATCTTCATATCGAAAATAAGCCAGCGCGAGCGCCACATATCCCCGCGAGGCCAACCAAGCAGCCTTGCTCAGGGACAGTCCTCCTTCGGACCCTCCCAACACCAGCACGCCGGGATGGGGGCCTTTCGTATCAGGCAGAAGAAGTTCGCCGTGAAGTTGCCCCTCCACCTTTTTCCGCTGCACTCCTTTCGCCACCATCAACTGCTCCAGTCGGGCGTTCGCCACTTGCTTGCCATTGGTCACCAGCCGGAATTCAATTATCTGCGGGCTCCAGTCCCGCGGAGGCCGATACGCCGACACATGTTTCTCCGCCGGCTTCATGGACCAGACCAGGCCCATCGCAGACACTTCGTTGTACGAGCCGCTCACGGGGGCTTGGGTGGAAGTATCGACCGTCCCTTGCGCGTCGGCGAGGAACTCCGCCTGTGATGCCCAAGCATGGCTTTCTCCATCGACCAATTCAGCCTGAATGGAAACGCGCTGGTTGGGCTGCAATCCGGTTGCGCGGATCGCCGCCGACTCATCCACCATCACCTGATTGGGAATGGCCTCCAGCGTTTGAGCGGAAGCAACACCGAATCCGCTCGCCCAAAGGCAGGCGGCAAGAGCAAGTATTCGTTTCATAGGCCCCGACTCCGTCGAATAAGCTGAAAATGGCTCCCCTCCTCAGCGGGAGGAGGGGCAGGGGGTGGTGGGTGGCAGCGTCAGCGTTCCGGTCAACCACCCCTACCCCCTCCTTATCAGGGTAGGATTGTATCCAACTTTTTGCGCGTTCGCATCCGCGAGTCGCCGCGCGAATTGCCGCGCGGCACAAAGCTCTCCCTAAATATAGTTGACACCCTTCACACCCCAAAGTTAAATAAGTGCTGCTCCTATTGCTGACTCCGCGGGGGATACCGATGTAGGGCCGGGGCTTGCCCAAATTACCCCCGATCGGGTCGGCGACGGTCTGCGGCTCCGCCGCCTGACTTGCGGAAAGGCTTTGCCTTTCCGTAGGGCGAATGTCCTGAAACACCTCCTCCGCGCAGGCTGGAAGGCTCAGCCTTCCAGCCTGCGCGGAGGAGGACGGGGGCTCCGGCACTGGCCGGAAAGCCGGAGGCTTTCCGCAAGGCAGGGCGGCAGAGCCGCGCTGGGCGCTCGATGAGGTCTGCAATTTGGACAGGTCCGGGGCAAGCCCCGGCCCTACAAACGCTTGGAGGTGCCTATCATGTTTCTAGCTATACGTAAGTTCGCAATGATCGGTCTGGTATTCTTAGGCTTGGCGCCGGGTGTCTTGTGGGCGGCAGCCCTCCAGGCAGGCGCTATCAAGGCGACGATTACGCCGGACGTGAACGCCACCAAGGTATACATGGCGGGCTTTAACAACAATCGCGTGGCGACCGGCGTGCACGACGATCTCTACGTCCGCTGCCTGGCGCTCGGGGCCGGCCAGCAGACGCTAGCCCTGTGCGAGGCGGACGTCATCGGCCTGTTTTACGACGACGTATTAAAAGTCCGCGAGAAGGTGAAGGCGCAGGCCCCCCAAGTGACGGAAGTGATTGTGGGTTCTTCACACGACCACGAAGGGCCGGACACCATGGGCCTTTGGGGGCCCACGCCGTTCCAGAGCGGCATGGATGAGAAATACATGGACTGGCTTGACGCCCGCATCGCCTCCACGGCCCTTCAGGCTGTTCATTCCATGCAGGACGCGCGCCTGACGCTGGCCCGCGACGACCACCCGCTGCTGGCCCTGCTGCAAAGTGACTCGCGTCCTCCCTACGTGAAAGATCCCTATCTCTTCGTCATGCGGCTTACCCCCCTGGCCGGCGGCCAGCCCATTGCCACGCTGGTGAACTGGAGCGACCACCCGGAGACGCTGGGTGGCCACAATACACTGATTACCGCGGATTTCCCGCACTGGCTCTGCCAATACGTGGAGAGCCATGACGGCGGCACGGCGGTGTTTTTTCAGGGCTCGATTGGCGGCTTGCTCTCCACCCTCGGTGATGACGTGGCCTTGCAAGACCCCGAAACAGGCCAGGTGGCTAAGGATGGGACATGGAGAAAGGCAGAGCTGTTCGGGGATACGGTCGGCGAGCTCGCCACGCGGGCTGTGAAGAATGGCCAGGACGCCTCGGTGGACTCAATCCTGATACGCAAAGCGGTGATCTTTGCTCCTCTGGATAACGATCGCTTTCGCGCCGCCGGCCCCCTCAACATCTACAAAGGCCGCAAGCCGCTCTACACGGACGGAAAAGTTGATCACTCGACCTCCGAGAAAATATTCCCCGGCCTCGGCAAGCTCCAGTATGGCACTGGCCACGATCTCCAGACCGAAGTCGATTACATTCAGCTTCTCGACCAGGGCCAGGTTCGGGCGGAGATCACAACCGTTCCGGGTGAGATCTATCCCGAGCTGGTCAATGGCGGCATCACGCGCTACCCGGGCGCCGATTTCCCCGACGCCCCTTTTGAACCCAGCTTACGCGCCCACCTGCACAGCCAGTACCAATTTGTCTTTGGGCTGGCCAACGACGAACTCGGTTACATCATTCCCAAGGCCGAGTGGGACAACCAACCGCCCTGGCTCCTGAACAGGAAGGACCGCTGGTACGGCGAGGTCAACTCTGCGGGAGAAGAAGTGGCGGGCACCGTGACCCGCGCTCTGGTTCACTTGATGGAGGAAAGTCAGTAGTCAGTTGTCAGTAGTCAGCTCCTCCATGGCGCGGCAAACCTTCTGTTGAGTTTCCGGATCCAGCCCGCGTGCGACCAGCGGGAAGAGCCGCCCATTTTCTTTCAGCAGATGGCCGCGCACCCACTGAACGTAGTTGCGGCCACGCTTGATGACTTCCTGCCGGTTCTTGCCGCTCTTGGCCCACTGCTCGGCGCACTGGAAGAATGCCTTCTCCGCATCCTCGCCCGCCTCGTTCTCGCGCCGCATGCGTTCCAAGGTTGCCGCGATGCCCTGCATGTGCCCCTCGAGCGCGGGATACAGAATCTGCTCCTGCTGCTCGATATGAGTGTGAAGAACCAGCCTGATCTTCTTTGCTAAGCCCCGCAGGCGCGCCGCAGTCGACTCCAAATTACGCGCCAGGTGGAGCACTTGCAATTCCTCCTGAAGTTCATTCAACAATTGAGACAGTTCCTGTTGCCCCTGCCCCAGGTAATCAGTCACAAATCGTGTCATTAGGGAAAAAGACCTCCACTTATAATGATGCTCCAATGTTGCGAAAAGATTGATGACTTTTGGTGTGACGCTTCGGTGCTCTTCGCTGTCATTCTGAGCGCAGCGAAGAATCTCGCTCTGGATTTTTCCGCCGAGCAACAGCAGGGCGAGATGCTTCGCGGAGTTTACCCTGAGCGAAGCGAACGGGCTCAGCATGACAGTGAGCGGCCCCGGGAGGTTGGGGTCAACCTTCGGCTTGCGCGGCGAGTCTTATTAGTTCTTCACCACTCACGCGCATGGTGAGCCATTCCTTCATGACTCTTGCGCCGAGCGATTGATAGAACTCGATGGCCGGAGCGTTCCAGTCGAGCACCTGCCACTCAAAACGGCCGCAGCCTTCATCCACGGCCACTTTCGCCAGACGCAGCAGCAGGGCTTTGCCGATTCCCTTGCCGCGGAATGGGGGGCGCACAAACACGTCCTCGAGAAACAGCGTGGGCCGGCCCACCCAGGTCGAGTAGTGATAGAAGAAAAGCGCAAACCCCGCCGGCTCGCCCCCCCATTCGGCGATGAGCACGCGGAATCTGGGGTTGGCGGTGAACCCGTCGCGGCGCAAATCTTCTGCTGTCGCCACCGCTTGCTCCGGCGCCTTTTCATATTCGGCAAGCTCCCGAATGAATTGAAGGATGAGAGGAATGTCGTAAGCGCTTGCATTTCGGATGTTCAGCATGGGGCCATTGTAGCAGCCTCGAGCCGCTTATGAATCCCTTTCAGAATGCGTTCAGATTCGTCCAGTTTGTGCTACACTCTTTGTGAGAAATGTGTAAGTGATTGCCGGGCCGTTAGCTCAATCGGTAGAGCAACTGACTCTTAATCAGTAGGTTGGGGGTTCGATTCCCTCACGGCTCACCACCGTCAATATGTACTACGTTTGTATTCTCGGAAGCGAATCCACAGGAAAGCTCTATAAGGGTTCTACCGCAGATCTGCCGCGACGACTGGAGGAACACACTGCAAACATGGTTACAGCCACGAAGAATCGCGGCCCCTGGAAGTTGGTTTACCACGAAACACACCCAACAAGAAGCGCCGCCATGCTGCGGGAAAGGTATTTCAAGACCGGCAAGGGGCGGGAGGAATTGAGACGCCTTCTAGTGGGTGAGAGTCCGCTACCTGCCGTTAGCTCAATCGGTAGAGTCGGCCGCGGCCGAACTCTTAATCAGTAGGTTGGGGGTTCGATTCCCTCACGGCTCACCAAGTCACTTTCTGTCAAGAAGTTGCTGTGGGCGGACGGGTGAAAAGCGGTGGTGGTAGGCAAGAAACGGTAAAACATTTCCCCCAAACAAGCGAGGGTGGTCATGTTAAGCAGATTTCGTGGCGTCTCTCAACCACTGCGTTCAAGGACATCCCGATGCGAATGCGTTTCAATAATGGCGGTGAGGCCATTGTGCGGTGCCGGCTGATCCGAACTCATTGCAACACGAACAAATCCTTCTTCGAGAAATCGAAGACCGCGGGAGTCTGGACGGACTTTACAGACGGCATTGGCTCCCCGATACGAATGAAGCCCCGAGGGGACTTCACCGCACCGGCCTCGAGGAGTTTGGGCACCTCGTCTGCTGCGTAGCTGAGCCATTCGCCGACCGTAATCTTTTGATCCACCGGCCTCCAGTCTGCCTTTCCCTCCACCAGCCCATCCTGCGTCAGCGCATAACTGAGCAGCCCCTGTTGCAAGCGATCCGATTCTCGCGCCGCCTGGTTGGGCTGACTGGCGGCGAGGATCCGCATGCGCTTGTCATAGGCAAGCTGGCCCAGCCCTCGGCTGCCCATCGGCCCAGGCTTGAAGTCATTCGACTCCACGCTACTGGCCGAGTTGCAGGAGTCGAGTATAAAGGTCACCTCACCGGTGTCGATCGGCCGCAGCCACTCGGTCAGCTCATCGGCCGAAATGGCGCTGCGAAGCATCTGGTCGTCCACGCCTGCGCACCTACCCTGAATGTCAGAAGGGAAAATGTAGAACTGCCCCTCCTGGTTGCTGAAGCCGTGACCGGAGAAGCTTAAAAAGAAGACATCATCGGGCGTGGCCGAGGCGGCAATGGCGGCGAGCGCCGAGCGGATCTTCTCCTTCGTCGCGTTGTCCACCTGGTCGGTCGAAACCAACTTTACCGCCCTCACTTCCAACCCGCGCGCCGTGAGCCGATCGGTGAGAATCTTGCTCAGTTGCTCGGCGTCGTTAGCCGACTCATGCAGCTCGCAGCCGCTCGCCCTGTAATGGTTCACGCCGATCTGCAACAGCCAGGCACGTGGCTTGGCCGCGGCTCTCTGCTCGTAGGCGTAGTCCTTTTGCGTTGTGGCGCTTTTGATCCGCTCGGAATTAAATGCGTAGGCGGTGAAGGTCGCCGATTTGGCCGAAGTCGGCAGTTGGACCTTCGAAAAGGTAAAGTCGCCATCCTTCAGTGCCCCCTCAAAATAGCCCACCATCTGGCCGTTGCGGAACAGGCGCAGATCCTGCAAGCCGCTGGCCTGACCCTTTTCGTCGGTGTGGCTGGCCGCATGAACTACCACATCCGCGCGGCCCGCAAGCGTCTTCGATGTAGCGACGGAGACAATGCTGACATCCGGCTGCACGCGGTTCTTGATGTCCGCGATGGACCGGATTGGCGGCAGAGGCGCGCCGTTCATGATGCGCGAGAGCAGGCGCGGCGTGTAGTAGTCCCGCATGAAAATCTCCAGCGGCAATGCGCGCATGGGCTCGCTTGAAGCGACCCATACCAACGGTGCTCCTCCGTCCAGATCGTTCGTATCGAAGCGGCCTTCAGGATCGACAACGGCCCAGCCGCCGTTTTCGAAGCTGAGGAGCACCGCCAGCTCCTTGCCACTGGCTGTATCCCAGAGACGGGTTGTCGTATCCGAGCTTGCAGTCAATACGAACCGCCCATCGGGATCAGGAGAGAAGGCAACGCTCAGAGCCGAGTCCGCGTGCCCTTCGAAGGTACGAATCAGTTCGCCAGTCTTGGCGTCCCAGAGCTTTGCTGTGTGATCCCAGCTTCCCGTTAATACCTGCCGTCCATCGGGGGAAAACACTGCTCTGGTGATCCCATCCGGATGCCCATTGAAGGTCCGTATCAGCTTTCCTGTTTCCGCATCCCAGAGCCTTGCGGCATTAAGTACGTTCGCTGCGGTTCCCGTCAGCACCCACCGCCCATCGGGAGAGAAGGAGACGCTCATCACTTCGTTTTCCCAGCCGGGCTCCAAGAAGGTCCGTATTAACGCTCCTGTTTCCACGTCCCAAAGCCTTATCGTGCAGTTCTCGTTTCCCGCCAGCACTTGCCGCCCATCCGGCGAAAAGGCAACACTTTCAACAACCCAGTCGCCTCGCGTTCCGAAGCTCCGAATCAGCTTCCCAGTCTCTGCGTCCCAGAGCTTTGCCGTGCCGTCATCGACTCCCGTCAGTACCCGCTGCCCATCCCGAGAGAAGGCCACATCTTTAATGAATCTCTCATGTCTCCAGAAGGCCCGAATCAATTTTCCTGTCTCCGCATCCCAGAGTTTTGCGGCACTGTCCGTGTCTCCTTCGCTTCCCGTCAGCACTCGGCGCCCGTCTGAGGAGAAGGCGACACTTCTGACATGGTCCGGATGCGCCTCGAAGCTCCGTGTGAGCTGGCCTGTCTCCGCGTCCCAGAGCTTTCCGGTGTCGTCCCAGTTTCCTGTCAGCACCCGCTGCCCATCCGGGGAGAAGGCAGCGCTGCTGACCCCGACCGTGTGCCCCTCGAATGTCCGAATTAGCTGCCCTGTCTTGGCATCCCAAAGCCTCGCGGTGTTGTCATCGCTTCCCGTCAGCACCCGGTGCCCATCCGAAGAGAAGGCGACACTTCTAAGCAGGTTCGTATGCCCCTCGAAGCTCTGTATGAGCTGGCCGGTCTCCACATTCCAGAGCTTTGCGGTGTTGTCATCACTCCCGGTCAGCACCCGCAGCCCATCAGGGGAGAGGGCGACGCTTCTAACAAGCTCCTTATGCCCCTCGAATCTTCGTATCAGCAGACCTGTCTCGGCATCCCACAGTCTTAAGGTGTGATCCCAACTCGCCGATAATACCCGCGGTCCGTTCGCAGAGAAGACCGCGCTGTATGCCGGGGCCGATTCCAACGCCCCGACGGCCCTTACGAGTTGGCCGGTCTCCATGTCCCAAATCGTTACAGTACCTATCCCACTTACCATCAGCACTCGCTGGCCATCCGGAGAGAAGGCCACAGCCTCTGCCGAGTCCGATTTCGGATCGTCGAAGGTCCTTAGGAGCTTGCCGGTCCCTGCATCCCAGAGCCTTGCGCCGCTATCACTTGCCGTTAGCACTCGCCTTCCGTCCGGCGAAAAGGCGACATCGTTAACCGCCCCCCCATGCCCCTCGAAACTCTGTATCTGCTGTCCTGTCTCCCCATCCCAGAGCCTTGCCGTGCCGTCATCACTTGCCGTCAGCACCCAACGCCCATACGAGGAGAAAGCAACACTTCTAACCAACTTTTTATGTCCCGCGAAACTTCGTATCAGCAGACCTGTCTCGGCATCCCAGAGTTTGGCTGTATTGTCGGAGCTTCCCATCAGCACAAAGCGACCATCCGGGGAGAAGGCCACGGCGTACACTGAGCCTGCCCCAAGTTGAGGCACGAGCTGGACGGTCTCCTGGCCCTGCGCCGCTAGGTCAGCCAGCATGAGCAGGCCTGTCGCTACCACGCCAATTCTTATTGCCAGGTTGTTTCGCATCGCCGCGGCACCTATTTACCCTCCCCAAACTTCGACCTGATTGGTAACTTGCGCGTCAAGTCCGGCACCGACCACATGCTCATCAACACCGCTTCCGCGCCGGCTTCCTGGAGGGCACGGCACAGGCCAAAGACCCCTTCACCCTCCTGCTGCTCTCCCAGCCCCGTCTCGCCCAGAGACCTGCAATTCCTCACCGGCAGCACTTATCGCCGCACTAAGCTTCTTGAGTGTGATCGCCTGTTGGCCGCAGAGCTGCGCTCTGCGCCGCCGGCGGCTCCCCTCTCCGACCAAACCGCGAAGCAAGCTGAATGCAGCGCAACCTGGACTCGCCCAGCCCATTGTGACTGGTTGACATCCGTCCTATCCCGTGTGCAAGCCGCCGCTTGCCGGTTGGACCTGTTGTTCCAACAGAGTAATGCGGCGCAAATCATTGCGGAGTGTGAACAAGCCACAAGCTACACTATTCATTGATACACTTTCAAGCCCAGTAGCTTCCAACCTAAAGGTGGTTGCCCCCGGAGTTTCTACATTTTCACGCGGCTGCGGCCTGTGCTAGAGCCCGACCGGTGACGTTGAGGTCAGGGCGGCCACGAGGGCCGCCCCTACTACGCGATTTTTCACTTGACAAATTCCCATAAATCGGCTACAGTGGTAGCGTATGGCTGGAGAGGGGGTAGATGGGGAAGTATGAAGTATGAATTCTGAATTGTGAAGTACGAACTGCCGATTGCGTGCTCACTTCTGCCCAGCACCGACTGCCTCCTGCTTACTGCCTACTCCGGTCGCAGGTGGCAGATGGAGAAAGGATTCTTGCCCGCAGGCGCGTCAATGCGACGGACCCTACGAGTTGGGAAACAATCCTTATGCAGGCTTTCACGCTCAACTGTGGACTCCCCCGCCGTGGCAGGTCGGCTGTGCCTCGGCGAATGCACCGCGAAGAAAGGATTATTCTTTTTCGGGAACGACGCGGGAATGTCTATGAAAACAAAGGACCGGTGTGGAAAAGTGGGAACGAAGCGGGAATGTTTGTGAAAACAAAGGCAGTTACTCGCTAGAAGCGGTAATATATATGAAAACAGGCAGGTTAGCGTTTTAAGTGAGAGCACTCAGGCGCTCACATACGACATAAAGTCACACAACAGCTCAGAGCAATCGCCCTCCCATCTCGGACTTTGTGTCGTCGCTCTCCGCAGCACGCGGTGAGTCTGCTGCCCGCCTGGCTGGTTCGAGTCTCGCAACCGAGTCCGTCGCCGCCGGTGCCGGCGTCATTTGGAATGGGGTCCACTAGAGCCGTCGGTCATTCCCGCGAAGGCGGGAATCCACTCGGCAAACCCTCGGAAAACCGATGCCGGCAGGCTGGATTCCCGCCTTCGCGGGAATGACCGGCGTTTTGAAAGGCATCGCATTCCAAATGAGACCCCGTGGCCTTCCTGGTTGCGTTCGAGTAGATATTGTGGTTTATAATCTATGAAATCACCATGCGACTCCCCAAAGCGAAGTGGCCGCTCCTTATAGGTCTCGCCCTGTGCGTCGCTCTGGGGCTTGCCGGATGGGCCATCTGGAAGGCGTCGCGGGCGCTCCAGCGGGCCTCGGAGGAAGTGGCTGCCGCGGAGAACCTGAGATTCACGGTGTTGCGTCTGGGCAGCGCCGCGCCTTCCGGGATCGAGTGGATCAGTTCCCCGGCGGTTTTGAGTGACGCGGCCTTTTTCGCCGGTCGCCTGTACCTATGTGGCCCCTCGGGCCTGATGGAGTATTCCCCGGACGGGAAACTGGTGGCCCGCTACCGAGTCGGCCTGGAGTTGCCCGCTGCGCCGCTGGTGGGGATGTCCATCGGCCGCGCCGCCGACGCGGCGGAGCCGGAACTCTACCTGGCCACGGCGGGCGGAGGCCTTCTGGCGTTCAGCGAAAAGGGTTCCCGGCAAATCCGCCCGGAGGCCGGCACGCTTCGCCAGCTCACTGCCGTGCTGCCCTTGCCCACCGGGCGAGTTCTGCTAGGCACGGAGAAGAGCGGCGTCCTGGTTTACGACGGCACACACCTCACGCCCTTCCATCCGCAGCTTGCGAGATATCACATCACGGCGCTGGCGGGGGACGACTCGAACCTCTGGGTTGGCACGCTCGACGACGGTGTCATCCATTGGCACGCCGGCCAGGCCGACCGCCTGGCGGAGGCCGAGGGGCTCCCCGACCCGCGCGTCCTCTCCCTGGCCACTGAGGGCGAGCGGACCTTCGTGGGCACTCCCATGGGCGTGGCGGAATTCCGGGGCGGGAAGTTCACGCGCCTGCTGGCCTCGAGTTTCTTCGCCAGTTCCCTGCTGGTTGATGGGGAAACGCTCATTGTCGGCACGCTGGATGAGGGCATCTTGGAGGTTCCACTGGGGACAAGCTCGAAGGTCGGCCCGCGCCCGCGCGGCCAGGAAATCTCAGGCCGCATCGTGCGTCTGCTGTCGGCCCAGGGTAACCTCTTCGCCCTGACGGACAGCGGTTTCTACTCCTTCAATCCGCGCGGCGGCACGTGGCGGCCCGTCATCGAGCGCGAAGGCACTCTGCTGGCGGACCGCAACATTTCTGCGCTCGAATTCGACTCCTCCGGCCGCCTCTGGGTGGGTTACTTCGATCGCGGCCTCGATGTGCTTTCTCCCGCCGGCGACCGGGCCACGCACATCGAGGACGAGCACGTCTTCTGCGTCAACCGCATCGTTCATGACCCGGCGCACGACACCACCGACGTGGCGACGGCCAATGGCCTGGTGGTGTTTGACGCGGCCCTGCGCGAGCGTGAGGTGTTAGGCCACAACCAGGGGTTGATTGCCGACCACGTGACGGACGTGGCCCTGACGGCCGGCGGCATGACTTTGGCCACGCCCGCCGGAATCACTTTTCTTACTCCCACCGGCGCGCGCAGCATCTACGCATTTCACGGCCTTGTAAACAATCACGTCTATACGCTGGGCGCGGAGGGGACACGACTGCTGGCGGGAACGCTCGGCGGCCTCTCGGTCCTGGATGAGGGCCAAGTGCGCATGAACTACACCACGGCAAACTCCGGCCTGAAAGCCAACTGGATTACCGCCCTGGCTCGGGTGGGCGACGAGTGGTTCGTGGGAAGCTATGGCGGCGGGATTTTTCGCCTCGAGGCCGGCGGACGCTGCGAGAGGTTTCCCGACGCCTCCGGGGCGTTTGTGGTGAATCCCAATGCCATGCTCGCCACCGCCCAGCGTGTCTACGCCGGAACTATGGAAAGAGGATTGTACGTTTACGACCGTTCGCTGGCACGCTGGAGCGACGTCACGGCGGCCTTGCCCTCGCCCAACGTCACAGCTCTCGCGGTCCACAACGGCTACCTTTACCTTGGCACAGACAACGGCTTGATTCGGATTCTCGAGCAGGACCTCAAGTAGTGTGGGCAGTGGCTAGTGGCTAGTGGCTGGTGGGCAGTGGTACGCCGCGTCTAGCCACTAGCCACTAACCACTAGCCGCTGAGGCAACTAAATAACGGAGTCACTGATGAAAAGAACTCGCTCGCTGATCCTCCTAGCCCTCGTATCGGCCGCCTCCTGGGCCTTCGGCGATGCCGGCGTCATCATTCCCACCGGGCAGGAACGGCCGGACCCTTCCATCCTATCGCTGGACGAAATGCACATAACCGTCTACATCGATAACGGCGATGCGCGCGTCTCCATCCAGCAGATTTACGCCAGCCATCACGACGGCGTCCTGGAAGGCAATTACATTTTTGCCTTACCCAGCCGCGCGGCCATCTCCGACTTTGCCGTGTGGGACGAAGTCACGCGCATTCCCGGCGTCATCCTGGAGCGGAAGCGCGCCGAGGAGATTTATAATGCGCTGAAATGGCAGGCCATCGATCCCGGCCTATTACAGATGGGCGAGCGCGGGGCGGAGGAGGCGCGGCGGAGTCAAGAATTCAGCGCGCACATCGTTCCCATTCCGAGCTTCGGCACAAAACGCCTCGAGCTCGAGTATCACGAGACCCTTCCGGTTGAAAACCTCGAGTCGCTTTTCGCCGTGCCTTTGCACCCCGATGCCTACCAGGCTCAATCGGCGGCTCACCTCACCCTCGACTTCGAGCTGCACAGCCAGCACTCGATTCGGGATTTCCAGGTGGTTGGCCAGACCTTTCCCTTGAAAATCACGCAGCGCGGACCGAACCTGGTGAAAGCCACGCTCCAAGCCAGCAATATTCTCTTCAAGGAAGACTTCGCCGTCCGCTACGCCTTCGACGAGGCCAAGGCAGATTCCCTCGAGGTCCTGACCTACCGCAACCCGCGCCCTCAGCAACCCGACGCCGCGGACACGTCGGCTGCGCCGGTGAATACCAGCGAGCCGGGCTTTTTCGAGGCCTCGGCATTGTTCGCCCCCCACGGCCATGCACCTTCCGCAGCCGGCGCAGCTTCCGCCGGGCCGCCGCGAACCATCCTGGTGTTGTTTGACACCTCGCTCTCCATGCAATGGGAAAAGCTGGAGCGCAGCTACCGGGCCATGGAAACGCTGCTGCGCGCGCTGCGCCCCGCCGACCGCTTCAATCTTCTCCTCTTCAATACGGAGCTGAGCTGGTTTGAAAAGCAGCCCACGATTGCGGACAAGCCCACGGTGGAGCGCGCCCTGGAATTTGTGCGGGCAAGCGGATTGCGCGGCGGAACCAATCTTCAGCAGGCGCTGGCTGCCGCGCTCGAGCAGGCAAAAACCTCGACGGGCGAGAGTTACATCGTCCTCTTGAGCGATGGAGACGCCACGCGCGGCCTCATCGGCACGGGCCGTCTGGCCGCTTGGTACTCCCACGAGTGGAAATCTCTGCCGGAGATATCACGCCCCCGAACCTACATCTTCGGCGTGGGCGATGACGCGAACCAGGTTTTGCTCCGCCTGCTCGGCCAGAACCGCGGCCTGATGGAATGGGTCCGCTCGACGGAGCCGATGGATTTCAAGCTGAGTGCCTTCCTCAGCAAGATTGGCCGCGACCCTCTCGCGCAACTCAAACTCACCTCGAGGCCGGCGGCGAACTTCGATCTGGTTTATCCGCTCGAGGACACGGTTTTCCCCGGGTCTCGAGCCGCCTGGGTGGGGCAATACAAGAAGCCGCTGCCTTCCGCCCAATTTGACGTGCAGGCCATCCGCGAAGGCGCTGCCATGAAGATGCATGCGAGTGCGCCGCTCCCCCAGGAAAACTTGGAGCACCCCGACCTGCCGCGCACCTGGGCCAAGGCTCGCGTCGATGCCCTGCTGGCGAAAATCGAGCGGGAAGGTGAGGACCGCGCTTCCGTGGACGAAATCATCCGCCTGGCGCGCAAGTACAAGTTCGTCACCCCGTACACCTCGTTCTTGGCGGCGCCGCGCGCCTTGCTGCGCCCACGCGTTATTCGGCCCGGCGACCCGGTCATTCGCGTGAAGACAGATCCCTCCATCGCTTCCGTCGTGGCGCTCTTCCCCTTTGGCCTGATCAAAACTCTGCGTTACCTCCCGGGCGAAGACATGTGGCAAACCCGTTTTCTTGCCCCTGAGGACATGACCGATGGGACATACCTGGTTCGGTTGATTCTGCGCGACCACGAAGGGCACGTCTATCGCGAGTCGAAGACTTTCGTCATTGTGACGCAGCCGCCGGTGGTGCGTGTTCGCCTCGACAAGAAACAATTCCGGCGCGGCGAGTCCATTCCCTTGCGCGTCAGCGCTTCGGCGCGCACGCGCACCGTAGTGGCGCGAATGTACGGCGCCGAACCCGCTTATCTCACCTGGAACCAGGACGCGGGCGCCAACACCGGCAATCTGCTCGTTCCGGCGGATCTCCCCGCCGGCCCCTACACCCTGACGGTGACCGCGGAAGATATTGCCCACAACATCGGCAGCCAGGAGCTGACCGTTGAAGTCCTACCGTAGCGGAGCTTTGTAGGGGCAGGCCTCGTGCCTGCTCGCCGCCAGGGCACCCACGAGGGGCGCCCCTACAAGTCTCGCAAGATGCTTCCTGAAAAAACACCTCTGAAAACCTGAAATCCTCCCGGTACTTCGGTAAGGTTGCGGGCTGCCCAATCGGTACTTAGGTAACGTTGCGGCTCCATGCTTAGAGAATTCTAATCATGAGTGAGCAAGCTCGATTTCGCTTTGGTTCCCTGGATATGCAGAACTTCTTAACAGGTAATGGGCGGCGAGCGCAAAGGCTCTTGCGCAGCAGCGCACTCCGCTCTGGGGTTGTTCCTTCATGGCGTCTGCTTCTTTCAGCGCCTCTTCACTGCGATGGACAGAGCAAACAGCCAGCCGCCGGCCCGAAGGAAAGGGTCAATAGGAAGACAGTAAATGGCGCAATTCGAAATGACGCGATCTAAACCCGGTACTTTTGTAGCGTTGCGGGTGCGTGCTAAGAGAATTCTAATCGTTAGTGAGCAAGGTCGATATCAGTTTGGTTCCCTAGATATGCGAACATTTTTATCAGGACCGCGCAGCCTGAGTGGCGTCATGAGCCCGCTCGAGAGGGTTGGCCGCTTGATCGCGCGCCTTGCGCCTTTAGTCGTCTGGGGCGCGCTGCTGCTGGCGCCCATTCGCTTGCGAGCAGCAACCCTGACCACGACGCAGACCTTGAAGGCCGTCATCTCCCCGCTGGGAGGACTTTTTTCGCTTCCTCTTAGCCCCGTGACGCTCGCCAAAACGGGCACCGCATTCAACAACTACACCGGCAGCCTCGCTATCAATTACCGTGAACGCACCACGCAGAGCACGGGCGGAGGAACTATTACCGTCCAAGCCACGGCTGACTTTACGCCCGCGAACGGCCCGTCCATTGCGTCCCCACCCAGCACAGGGGATAAGCTCACCTACACCTGCTCCGGGGCCACGTTGGGCACGAACTGCTCCGGCACTCAAACGGTGAGTACGACCGCAGCCACGAATGTGGTTACGTTTTCTGCATCGGAATGCACGGGCGGCGGCGGCTCTTGCAGCACCGCCAGCACGAACAGTGTGACTGTGAATTTCACCCTTACGAATGACCCCAAGTACAAGACAGGGTCTTATTCGGCAACTTTAACCGTCACGATTAGTGCAAGCTGAATGCTTGCGCAGGGGAATGACGCATGAAGAAGATTCTGACCTTAGTGGGAGTTGCCCTGCTGCTCACGGCGCCTCTGGCGCACGCGCAATTGGGCAGCAGCTCAGGAACTACAACTGTTACCGTCGCCCCGGTCGCTGAGGCAGCTTTGAACATCACCAACGGCAGCACGCCCCTCACCTCGGCCGGTACCAACTTCACGAACTATACCGGATCGACGAGCTTGACCTACTACATCCGGACGACGCTGTCGGGCGGAAGCGGCTCGATTACCTTGAAAGTTACCACCGACTTCAGCCCCGCCAACGGTCCCTCGGTCACCACCCCACCTTCCACCGGCGACAAGCTTGCCTACACGTGCACCCTCAGCGGCGCGGGGACGGCTTGCAGCGGCTCGCAGACCGCTTCCACATCCTCGAGCACCAGCGTGGCGACCTTTGGGGCCGACGCCCATACCGTCACCTTTCCCGGTGGCGACACCGCGACGACGGCCTGGACCCTTACCAACGACCCTAAGTACAAGACTGGCTCTTACTCGGCAGTTGTAACTTTTACCATCAGTGCAAGTTGAACAGTACGACCTCAGCCCAAGCTGAGGAATTCAGAATACAAGGAGACAACAGAATGAAGAAAATTCTAGCTCTTACGGCAGCCCTGCTGTTGGCGACATCTTTGGCGTACGCGCAGTTGGGCACCACCCAGGTGACTAACAATCTCACCGTCGCCCCGGTCGCCGAGGCAGCCTTGACCATCGGGACCAGCGCCACAACTCTTAGTTCGTCCGGCACCAACTTCTCCGACTACACCGGCACGACCCCCTTCACCTACTTTATTCGGACGACGGCAAGCGGCGGAACCGGCACCATCAATTTAAAAGTCACGACAGATTTCAGCGACGGGACGGGCGGCGCACCCTCTGTGGCTAATCCGCCAACCTCGACCGACTACCTGAAATACACTGCTACCGTCAGCAGCCCGGGAACAGCTGCCAGCGGCGCGCAGACTGCTTCTACTGCCGCTACATCATCCGTGGCTAGTTTCGGCGCCAATGCTCATTCCGTCAAGGCAGGAAACAGCGCCTCGGTCGCCTGGGACCTGTCCAACGATCCGTTGTACCCGACCGGATCCTACACGGCGACCGTTACCTTCACGATCGCTGCAACGTAGCTACTGACGCTGCGGGAAGGAGAGCGCTTTCCGCTCTCGCAGGGGGCTCCGGACGGTCACGGTCCGGGGCGGCCGGAGCCCGCCCTTATCCCTGGACATGAAGGAAGGAGGCCGGGATGCGTAAATTCTTGATGTTGGCGATAGCGGGGGTATTCGTACTCGCTGGCGGGTTGGCGTGGGCTCAAAAGACGAGACTAAGCCCACGCCGGCCCACCCCGGTCACCCAGTCCTTAAGCCCGGACCAGTCTCCCCTCCCGATGGCCACCAGCGTGAGCGCGATGACCGCAACGCCGGCCACCATCCAGTTTACGGCGAACGACCCTGGTAGTGCGGTGGCGGGTAACTCGACTGCTACTGTGGGATGGACGACCACGGGGGGCGCAAGCGGCAACACTTGGACTTTAAGCGTGTATGCAAATTCGACGGCCTTCACCGGGTGTACTACTGTGCTCGCTTCAGCCGTCGGCGTCTCCTGTAGCTCTGCCTCACACAGTGGCACGGCACCCACCGCCGCTTGCGTAACGGGCGGACCGTTCACGCTCCCCACCACGGCCCCGGGTGTGGAGGTGGCGAGTGGGAACGAGGGGAACTCAAACTCTCACACTTTCACCGTAGTCCTGAACTACCAATTCACAGACTCATGGGAATACATCGCGAACACATCATGTCCACTAACTATCACGTATACCGTAAACGCACCTTAGGTGTTCCTGGTGCCAGGCTCGATCCTAATGTCAAGACCGGCCCGTCCAGCACGACTGTTCAATTCACGATGCGAGCAGCGTAGCGGCTAACGGGCGGAGAAATCGGAGACGAAACCATGAAGAAAAGACTACTTCTTACAGCGCTTGGCCTGCTGCTTGCGGCGTCCCTCGCGCACGCGCAGTTGGGCGCCACTACCGGAACTACAACGGTCAGCGTGGCGGTGGCAGCGGAAGCAGCTTTGAGCGCCATCACCGGCACCTCGACCCTCACCTCGAGCGGGACTAACTTTTCCACGTACACCGGTACGACCAGCTTGACGTATTTCATTCGCACCACGCCGACCAGCGGAAGCGGCAGCATCGTGCTGAAAGTTACGACCGACTTCGCCCCCACGGGCGGACCCTCGGTCGCCAGCCCGCCTACGGGCACCGACGCGCTGACCTACAATTGCACCGTTAGCTCCCCAGGGACAGCTTGCACCGGTCCGCTGACCGCCAAGACCACCGCGACGACGAGCGTGGCCACCTTTGGTGCTGACGCTCATTCCGCTTTCGCGGGGAACTCGGCTTCCGTATCCTGGAGCCTGACCAACGACCCCGTTTACAAGGTCGGGACGTATACCGCCACGGTGACTTTCACCATCAGCGCGGCGTAGCAAGTGACGCCGTGAGTAGCTCAACTACCAATTCGCAGAATTATAGGAGTAGATAGCAAACACATGTCCAATCATCGTCACGTATATTGTCAATACACCCTAGCGTTATTTGAGGCTCTATTTATCCTCGCTGCCACCCGGCCGGCGCAGGCGCAGGTAGGGCTGGGGCTCGCGCCCATGCGGGTCGAGTTGCGCATGGCGGCGGGCCAGCAGTACTCCGGCTCGCTCAAACTGAGCAGCGAATCGGGGGAAAAGGCACGAGTCCGCGCCGAGATCCTCGATTTCAATATCGACGACAAGACTACGCCACAGTTTGAGCGTGACCTGCCCCAGGAGGCTGCCTACTCCTGCAAGAAATGGCTGAGCCTTAACCCCATGGAGATCGAGCTTGAAAAGCGCGGGGCCTTGATGGTGCGCTACACGCTTCGGCTCCCGGCGGACCTGCCCGAAGGTAGCTACAACTGCGCCGCGGGCTTCTCCACGTTGCCCGCGGCCGAGCAGGCGGCGGGCATGGGAATGCGGATGGCCGTCCGCATCGTGGCCGCTTTCTACGTGACCATCGGCTCTCCCCCTGTTCGCGGCAAGCTGAAGGAAATCAAGCTCGAGCCGCTGCCAGCGGGGAAGGAGTCCGAGCCAGGGGGCTGGCAGGCGGTGGTGATCCTCGAGAACAGCGGGCTGATGTTTTACCGGCCCACGGGCAAGCTCGAGGTGCTGGACGCGGAGGGCAAGGCGGTGGAGACGTCGGATTTCCCCTCTCTCGCCGTCTTGCGACAGCGTGACCAGCGCTTCCTCTTCCCGCTCAAGACGCGTCTCGAGGCGGGGCATTACAAGTTGCGGGCTCGGGTCGATATCGGCACGGGCGAGATTCAGGAAGGCACCTTGGACGTGTCGGTGGATGCCACCCCCGAGGCGCCGGAAGTCCAGCCGGGGCCTGTGCCGCAACACCCCCAGCAATAATGCCTGGAGATCGCACTCGCCGCCACTCGCGCGCAAGCACGGGGCTTTGACTGCGCCCTGAAGGACCGGCCGCGCTCCCAGGGGAACCTCGTTGCATTGGCTAAAGGACAAATCGGGTCGAGTCGCCATGGAGCTTGCCGCGCTGTTGCTGCTCGCGCCGGGGCTTTGGGCCCAGACCGTGGGACAGGCTGACGTGGCCTTCCAGGGCTACTATCTGGCCGGAATGGGGCAGCCGGTGATCGATACCATCGGGCCGGCCGTGAGCACCAGCGAATTCATTCCGGGTGTTGGCCTTTTTACCGCCAACGTCGAGGGCTACGGCGGCAACGGTTTGCACACCGGCAACGTCTTTGCGGGAATTGAAAAGGTGCCGATTTGGGGCTGGCACTGGGACTTCGTGGGGGGCGACTTCCATTTTAGTTCCAACCTTGTGAAGAACCCCTTTGAAAACATCTACACGCCCGAAATCGCGGCGCGCGGGCTCCAAATCGCCATGCGGCGCAAGGACCGCAGCTACGAGTTCTTCGTGGGCGAGGAGACACTCCTCGGCGGGCCCCGCATTCCCTACCGCCTGGTGATGCCCCAGCGGGTGCTGGGCGCCTCCATGCAGCAGAAGGTGGGGCAACGCTGGGAGTTCGGCGTGCGTTACCTCAACCTCTCGACCAACCCCGACGCCCTGAGTAGCGACCCCACCTTGTTCCTCCCCGGCCACGAGTTCCGAAACTCGAACAGCCTCACCTTCCAATCTTCCTACAGCTTCACCAAGCACCTGATGTTCTACACGGAAGCGGGATACAGCACAGCTTCGAGCTTCACGCCCTCGCCGGTGAGGCAGCAACCATTTTCGCTATTAATAGGCCCGTCGTGGGAGACGGACACTTTCAGCCTCAAGGCCAATTACGTTCGTCAAAGTACCACTTACTTGCCGCTGCTGGGGACCTTCGTGGGGGACCGGAAGGGCCCCTATGTGGAAGGGCATTACCGGCCTTTGAAGCGGGTGGATTTCTATGCCTCGGCCAGCGCCTACTCGAACAACCTGGAGGGCAACCCCAACCTGCCTTCTTTCCACAGTTCCGCATATACCGCAGGGACCTCCGTGGTTCTGCCCTGGCAGTTCAACGCCGGCGCCTCGCTCTCGACCATGCTCTTGAACGAGCACGATCCTTCGCAGCCGGCTCTGTCTGCCTCGAACAACCGCCAGTTGAGCTTCAACCTCAGCCGCCCTATTCGGCGTCACAGCCTGCGTTTCTCCTTGATCGACATGAAGCTCAACACCAACCTCGCACCGATGGCGCAGCGCTTCACGGAGGTTGAAGACACGTTCACCTGGAAGCGGCTGGTGCTGGGCGGAGCCGTCCGCATGCAAAACTCGCAGACGACGGCAAGCAGGAATACGCTCTTCTTCCGCGGCTCGATCCAAGCCAATTTCAAACGCCTCTCGGCGTATGGCTACTTGGAAAAGGGGAACGACCTGGTCAACCGCAGCGTCTTCAGCACCAACGCTTACAACACCTCCGTGGTGGGGCTGACAACGCCGCTCATCCGGGGTTGGAACCTGCAATTCGAGGCCTTCCGCAATACCTTGAATACGGCGCTCAACGCGGAGAACGTCTTCCTTTTCCCGAATAGCGACTTGGGCATGAACACTCAGCTTGCCGCCTTCAATCAGTGGAGCGTTTACGCCCGCATCGCGAAGCACTTCCACTGGGGGAAAGAATTGCCAGGAAGGGGCGGCATCGAGCAGTACGCGGCGGCACACGCGCCGCTGGTGGGAAGCGTCCAGGGCCTGGTGATGGAACAGTCGTTAAACGGGAGCCGCCCGGCGGCGGGCATTGCGGTAAGCCTCGCGCACTTTCGTACCGCCGTCACCGATGCCTCAGGTCACTATGAGTTGTCTGCCGTTCCGGAAGGCGTTTACGAGGTGGGACTCGACATCGAGCAACTGCCCACCGATTACGAGCCGGGCCCGGTGACAGTGGCGCGCGTGAGCGTCGAGCCGCGCGCCATCGCGCGAGCCGACTTCAGCGTGGTCCGCCTGACCTATTTGACCGGGAGAGTTGTGGGGCCGGCGGGCGCGCCGCTCGAGAACGCGGTGATCCGCCTGGCGGGCACCAACCGTTACACCACACCTTACCAGGACGGCAGCTTCGCCTTCTACAACCTGCGCGAGGGCGAATACGAAGTGGTGTTCGATGAGCAGACGCTGCCCGAAGGATACCTGCTGGCTTCACCCGCGCGCGTGCGGGCGTTGGCTTCCAGCACCAACCCGGGGGCGGAGATCGCATTTGAGCTAAAGCTCAAGCCCGTGGAAGAGAAACCCGTCCGCGAGATCTTGCAGGAGCAGATTCACATGGGCGTGGGTGGCGGCGCAGGCCGCGGGGGTTCCGGTGGAGGTGGACACGGTGGGGGCCACGGCGGCGGGGGCGGTAGCCGCTAGGACCCACATGAGAAGCGCCTGGCCCGCAAAGCCGGGCCAGGAAGGAGGCATCATGCTACATGAAAGTCTTGGCACACTACCGCGAAGAAGCGAACGCGTGCTGCTGAGGATTCCCATAAGGGTTGAGGGTAAGGACATCGTTGGTAATGCATTCAAAGAGTTTACCTATACGCAGGTGGTAAACCGGAGTGGAGGGCTGATCGTCGTCTCGCATCCGTTGGAACCGGGCGCCGTGATCAAAATTACAAACATAAAAAGCAAGGTCCCTTGTTCTTTCCAAGTCGTCACGCGTGCCACGAGGTCATTGAGCGGCATTCCCGAGTGGGGCGTGAAGTCTCTGGAGCCGGCGGTTGATATCTGGGGTATTCGCTTTCCCACCAGAGCGGAAGAACCTCCACGAGCGCAACTCGTTTATGTCTTGCTGGAGTGCCCGGCGTGCTCTTCCCGGGAGATGGCGCCCCTCACAGCGCAACAATATCGAACGCTGGCGGCAGACTCGTCCTTGCCGCGCCCCTGCCCAAAATGCAGCGCCACAGAGGATTGGCAATGCGCGGTCCTCGAAGCTGAAGTTGAGGAAGTCTTACCGGGCGCCCCAGACGCCTCAGCTTCCGGGTTGACTCCGGGGGGCGGAGTCGAGAAACGGCGACATAAGCGCATGGCGGTAAAGCTCCCGCTCGGAGTCAAGCTTCCGGATGGGAGAGAGGAGGCCGGCACGACGGAGAACGTCTCCAAATCAGGTCTCTGCTTTGCGTGCAACCTTGAAATGCAAGTTGGAGACAGGGTGTATGTGAGTGTGGGAGTAAATGACCCGACCGAACAACTCGATATTCCTGCCCGCGTCATGTGGCGGCGTCCTGCCCAGGAGGGAAGGGCGCTCTATGGGGTAAAGCTGGAAGGAGGCGAATGACGCCGGGGCGACCTGCGTGAGGGGTCACCTGCACGGCGGGGAGGGATCAGATGGGCCGACATAACCGAGTAACCCCTCACCTGGCTCGCCATTCGCAGGTGGCGCACACGTGCCGCTCTTTGGCATGTGTGCGCTGAGTGAACGCCCAGCCGGCGGACTTGCCACCTGGTCCTAATGGCCCGGGCTTGTCCTCTTCTTCGTGCGCCCAATGGCCAACAAGAGGTAGCAGCTTCTTCACCTCGGGGCCGGGCTTCGGGGCCGGTGCCTGGGCCTGCACCGCCGTAGCGAAGCAGAAAACTGAAGCGAACAGCAAAATGCTGATTCGCTGCATGATGACCCTCCTTGAAAATGAAGTTGCGATTTTCCGGGCGCTGTGGGGTCACCGTTGGCAAGGCGACCCCACTGCCTCTGATTCGTCCCGTTAGCAGCCGGCTACTTCTTCGGAGCGGGCTGGGTCTTGGTCCATTTTGGCTCGAAGAGAGGCGTCCACGTTTCGCCATCGACCGAGATTTCGCTCTTGTCCGTTGCGCTCGTCAAATCGGGCGCAAGTATAAAACTCTCCTTTACCTGATACTGCTTTCCCGCTACGGCCCACTTTTCTGTATAGGACCATGTGTTCCCACTACTGGTTAGCACCCCTGAGATTCTGCTTCCGTCACCAAAAAACATCTCAGTGGAAAAGTTCTTGTTCACGGGGTCGTACCCGTCGATTTCAAGGAGCCGCATCTCCCTCTCAGCTACCTTTCCCGTCAACTGGCATTGGAGAAAGAACCCTCCTAGAATCATATGACAGTTGTCTTCACCTGTGAACTTGCCACCGGGGCCAAGCGGTCCCGGCTTCTGTTCCCCGTCGAACGTCCAATTGCCCACCACGGCATGCAGCTTCTTGACCTCGGGGTCCGGCTTCGGAGCCGGTGCCTGTGCCTGCATTACCGTTGCGAAGCAGGCCACTAAAACGAGCAGCAGAATACTGATTCGTTGCATGATTACCCTCCTTGAAATGTAGTCGTGATTTTCTGGCGGGACCGAGACCGTGAGGAAGCGGCGGGCAGTTACCGCCTCAGCCGGGATTTCCATTATCGATCTCCGGCCCGGCCCATAAGATATACCTGACCGCTGCCGAACGCAGCTGGAAGTCGGATTTGCACTTCCAGGTGCTCCCACGGGCCACGGATGGTGCCATCTTGCCTCTCCCGAGAACCCATCTCTGGGCGGAAATGAGTGGGCGGAGGGCCCCTCAGGAGACGGATCCTTGAAGGTGTTTGCGAATTAGTAACGAGGCCTTGCAGGCCTTTTCGGAATGAGGGATAATCCCACTTTACCCCAGAGGAGAAGCTTGTCGGCATCTCAAGCATCGCTATTGGAGATGCCGGGAGGCGTCTCTTTTTGGGAAACAGCGGCCTGGGCCTGAACCTCGGGGTTGCTTCTTCCGCTGGCGCGCGGGCGCCAGCCTTAAGTTCCGGCCCGGCGTGCCGATCCTAATTAAACTGAAGCTAAAGCCTGCGAAGGGTGCAGGGCCGGTCTGTTCCACCTGACGACGCGACCGCGCGCAGAGGAGAAGGGCCGTGCAACGCATGCGATCCTACGAGTGGAGTAAGGCGGGCAGAGTGGCTCGGCTGCGCCGCAGTCTTGCTTCCGGACAAGGCGCGAGCTGGACGATGATCACGCTGCTGTTGGTGGGCTTGCTGAAGGTTGCTCCTCCGCTTCACGCCCAGAAGAGCAGGACCGTTACCAATACGCTGATCCTGCAGGTGGCGGAGGCGGGTCTACTCGATCTCCAAAATGCTAACGTAATCGTAAAGCTTAGGCTCGCTCCCGGTGTGGCAGTGAATCTTTGGGGTGACAAGGCCTGCACCACACCCGCCGACGAGTCCTATATCATCACTTCTTCCGGGACCTACACCATTCCTCTCAGCCAGATCAAACAGGGGCAGAGAGCCGCGCGAGACGACGAAGGCTCCCTATGCTTGCAGTCCTCCGACGGAGTGCTGCGCCGCTCCTTGCCCGTGATAGGGGGAGATTTACTCGCGGGAACGAGCGCTGGCAAGAGCGCACCGCAATCAACTTGGTCCGGCCACGTCTCGATCCGTGCAGCACAGGTTTCCTCAGCGAAAACTCCTCACTGATGCGCCCACACCGAACGGAACGCCAGTCATTCCCGCGAAAGCGGGAATCCAGTCCGTAGCCAGCTCATTTCCGAAGGTTCGAGGAGTGGATTCCCGCCCTTCGGCAAGCTCAGGGCAAGCTTTTCGCAGGAATGACTGCGGTGTCGAGCGCCCTGTCGCGCAAATGACACCACTACCGCCTGCGAGAAAGCCTGCGATAAAGCGTTGAAGCCTGAACAGAATCCTGATAGGCTGGCGGGGACTGAGCGGGAGTTGATTGCCGGAAGGAGGCAATTAACTCACCGTAGCGGGGGATGTCTGCGCGTCTTTCATTCACCCCGACTCTTGGGAGGAATACTATGTCTGATCTTCATAACCGTCGCGACTTTCTGAAAACCTCGGCGCTGGCCGCTCTGGGGAGCGCCGCCGCGCTGAATGGCAGAGAAAAGCAACTCTTGGCAACGCCGCCCAGGGCCCCAGCGATCACCATGCCGCAAACCTCTCATCTGGGTTTTCCCACCGGCAGGCTCGGAACCCTCGATGTGACACGTGTGTTCCTGGGCTCGAACCAAGTGAGCGGGTACTCGCATTCTCGCGATTTGGAATATGTGGCGCGCCTGATGAGGGAATACCAGACGGAGGAGCGGGTTTTGAACACCTGGCAGTTTTGCGAAGAACAAGGCATCAATACGGTGCTCTCCGACCCCTTTGATAAACCGGTGCGGATCATGAAGCGCTATCGGAAGGAACGGGGCGGTAAAATTCAGTGGATCTCAGAAGTTCATCCCCACAAGTATTACGATGAAATCCGCCTGGCGGACATGAAGGAGAACCTTCAGCAGATCCTCGACAATGAGCCTAATGCTCTTTACGTCCAAGGCGGGGTTTGCGATTCCTTCGTCCGCCGGGGCCTGCTGGATGAGCTGGGTGAGGCCCTGGAGCTGATGAAGAAGTCAGGACTGCCCTCCGGCCTGGGCGCCCATTCGGTGGAAACCCCCAAGGCCTGCATGAAGGCGGGCCTCCAGCCCGATTTCTTCATGAAGACTTACCACGCGGACGATTACTGGTCCGCCACGCCTCGCGCGCAGCGCATTGAGTTCAACGTGGACTCGCGCAGTCCCGACAATCACGACAACATCTGGGATATCAAGCCCGAGGCCACCCGCGAGTTTATGGCCACGTTCCAAAAGCCCTGGATTGCCTTTAAGGTGATGGCGGCGGGAGCAATCCCCCCGGAAAAGGCCTTCCGGTTTGCCTTCCGAGGCGGAGCCGACTTCATCTGCGCCGGCATGTTTGATTTCCAGATCGCGGAAGATGTGGGGATTGCCAAAAAGGTCCTGGCTGAAACTTTGGACCGAAGGCGCCCCTGGCTGGCGTAGCGCGGCGTCCCGGCTGATTCTTCACAACTACCACCCCCTACCCCCTCCTTACAGAGGTGATTCTATGAAACGAGCTCTTGCGCACTGGCCGTATGGAGCGGCGTGGGCGGCGTTGATTCTGGGCGCGGCGAGCCATGCCGCGACCGCCCAGGATAACCAACTCGCCCGAACGCCGCCCATGGGCTGGAACGATTGGTACCAATATGAATGCCTGGTAACCGACAGCATCATGCGAGCCAACGCCGACGCCCTGGTGAACACTGGAATGAAAGCTGCCGGTTACATGTACGTGAACATTGGTGATTGTTGGCAGGGTAAGCGTGATGAAAAAGGGTTCATTCACCCCAATGAGCGTTTTCCTGACATGAAGGCCCTCGGAGACTACCTTCACAGCAAAGGCCTGAAGTTTGGCATCTATTCATCGCCCGGGCCGAAAACCTGCGGACAGTACGAGGGCAGCTATCGGCACGAGGAACAGGACGCGCACAGCTATGCGGAGTGGGGCGTGGACTTCGTTAAGTACGATTGGTGCAGCGGGCAGGAGGTCTACAAACCCGAAGAGATGCGGGGGGCCTATCGGAAGATGTATGACGCCCTGCGGCGCACCGGGCGCCCCATGGTTTTCAGCCTCTGCCAGTACGGCCTGGAAGCCGTGTGGCGGTGGGGACCGGAAGTTGGCGCCAACATGTGGCGCACCACAGATGACATCGGGGGTGACTACGACAGGGTTTCGCTGTTTGGGTTCCAGCACAATGGACTCGAGAAATACGTCGGACCGGGACATTGGAACGACCCGGACATCCTCCAAATCGGGATCGGCAAGCTGAATAACGATGAAGGGCGCACCCAGATGACCTTGTGGTGCATTCTAGCCGCCCCTCTGCTCGCCGGAAATGACCTCACCAGAATGAACAGGGAAACGTTGGAGATTCTGAGCAATCCGGAGGTGATCGCCGTGGATCAGGACCCCCTTGGTGTCCAGGGGCATCGAGTGGGGCAAGAGGGTCCACTGGAGGTCTGGATGAAGCCGCTTGCCGATGGCAGTAAGGCGGTGGGGCTTTTCAACCGGAGCGTGTCAGCGCTACCCATTTCAGTCAGGTTCGCAGCGATTGGAGTTGCCCATTCAGCTCGAGTCCGCGACTTATGGGCTGGGAAGGACCTCGGCACTGTGGCTGAGAAATTTACTGCCGAGGTGCCGAGACATGGCGCCGTGTTAATCAAGGTGAGACCGGAAAAGGGAAATAGTGATTAGTGAACTTCACCAGGAGCGCTTCCTGGCGGGGCGATACTTCGCGAGGTAGTCGTCAAGATCTTGATCTGAGATGGTAAGATGGTGCTGGAGCGGGACTTCGTCGGTTTCCGCGAGGAGTTCTTTCTGTAGCTTCTGATAGCAGAGTGCGGCTCCATCCTGGTAAGGGAAGTGCCTTTCCTCAAAGGCCCGGTTGGAGATGGTCAGCGTGAATTCCCGGTCTTCAGATTTCATGGCTACAACCCGGTAGCAGTAATCCCTTCCGCGGGGCTTGAGTTGAAACCCGGTGTACTGGATAAGCACGCTCACGGTGCTGGGTACCTCCAAAGTGGGGCGACTCTCGCCGGCCGGGAGTCGCCCGAAAAGTTATACCTTCACGACGTTTTCTGCTTGTAAACCCTTGGGCCCCTTCGTGACCGTGAACTCCACGGAATCACCCTCGTTGAGGGATTTGAATCCAGTTGCCTGGATGGCGGAGTGATGAACGAAAACATCATCACCGGAAGCGCGTTGGATAAAACCGTAGCCCTTCGCGTTGTTGAACCACTTTACCTTGCCTTGTTCCTTCTCCATATGTTTCGTTGTTCCTTTTAATTCTGTAGATTCTCTTGTTCTGCTCTCGCAACCAGACGCCAAAAGCAAAAAAGCCACAAATCAAATAATTTTGTGGCCACCCTACTTCTCTGCTTCTCGGTCACAAAAACTGATCAAGTCTCATTATTATACATGTTTGGGGCCAATTACACCAGACTTTTCTGCTTGGCCTGCCACGCCCAAAGCTCAAGGCCTCCTGCGGAGGGGCCGGATGATCATCACCTCGGTAGCCTTGATGAGCGCCGCCGCGGTCTCTCCCAGCTTGAGTTCAAGGTCGCGGGAAGCGTCGCTGGTAATGATGGAGGTGATGGATTGCCCTCCCACATCCAGCACCACCTTGGTCAGCAGGCCAACCGTTTGGAGCTTGATGATGCGCCCGACCAACTGATTTCGCCCGCTAATCACGTGCTCGAGCCCCGCCCCCATTCCTGAAACCGGCGCGGCGGGCGCCACCGGAGTCGCGGCAGTGACCTTGGCGCCGTGCCCTCGCTCACCTCTTTGAAAAAGCAGGCGGTCAACCTCCGAGCGCGGAACGCGATGATGCCCGCCTGGCGTCATCACAGTCCTGATCTTGCTTTTGTAGATCCATTGCTTCAAAGTCGGGTAACTCACGCCCAACTCTCGCGCAGCTTCCGGGACGTGAAGGAGTTCCATGGACACCCTCGCATGATATACGGCTTAGATAAAGGACTGTATACGAAACTATACGAAAAGGGGATGAAACTGAAACACGGCCTCAGCTCGGCAGAGGCGCTTTCAGATTGGACTTATTGAGGGCGCGGACGAGTTGGCCTACGACGGCATCTTTCGATGTCCCGCGCACCACGGCAATCTCATCAACCAGGAGTTGCCAGGCGCGATCCATCATCTTTTTCTCACGGAAGGAAAGAGGCTTGGCCTGGTTCAGGATGATGAGAGTCTTCAAGACTTCCGCAACCTGTTGGAGCGCCCCACTCCGCATCTTCTCGGAATTCTCCTTGAACCGCCCCTTCCAATCCTGCGGAGCCTTACTCTGCCCCTTCTGCAAGTAATCGAGGATGGTGCCTATCTCGCTGGTCCGGGTCACCCGGCGCAGACCGACGTTGACCACGCTGCTGATAGGGACAATCACCCGCATAGTGCCTGAGGTGAGCCGAAGCAGATAAAACATTTCGGGCTGACCGGTTAAGTTTCGAGTGGAAATCTGTTCGACGATGCCCACGCCTTGGTTAGGATAGACAACTTTATCGCCTATCTGAAACGGCATAAATTTCCTCGATTATGGTAAGAAGGATGAAGCACGTTGACCTCTCAGACTAACTCTTTCGCAGCCCAAAGTCAATCCGTCAGACGGTAATACGGTAATATTTCCCCATTCGAATGTAGGGCCGCCTCCCGCCATGGCGGGACGGCCTAGGCCGGGGCAAGCCCCGGCCCTACGTCCCAAACCAGGACACTACCCCTTAGACCTTCAAAAACAGCTTTCTCCGGTACATCCAGAAAAGAACCAACCAATAGCAGAGCAGCACCGCTGTGCCCTCCAGCAGGGGCTGAAGGCCGACCCCCAGGAACTGAAAGAAGTTCGGTCCCAGGTGGATGCGGAACGAGGTGATGAGGAAATCCTCCATGAAATGCGCGATGCAGTACGCCGCGATGGAGTTCATGCCGATGACCACCAGCGGGAACGCCCACTGGCGGTGCCGCTTGACCTCGATGACCCAACTGAACCCCGCCAGGAACAGGAAGCACAAACCGCCGCTGAACACCGTCCAACCAGGCGTCCAAATGCGCTTCACCACAGGGCAGATGTGGGTGTAGTGGAGCAGCAACCCTGCGGCTACACCCATCACCCCAGCCATCAGCAGGCGTTTCATGGGGATCCTGGGCGCAGCAGCGCGAAGCCACCGGCCCGCAATCAATCCCAGGATCATAGTGCCGAGCGTGGGAATGAAGCTGAGCGTGAGGTAGCCGCCCTCGTTGTACACAAAGGGGTGCTCGCGCGGGAACAAATTCAGGAACCACTGGTCGAACCTGTTTCCGAGATTGTAATTCTTGTTCCAGTGCGCGGCGAAGCCGGTGAAATTGTGCTGGGCGTTCCAGGCCGCTGAGACGCCCACCGTCTGCCAATCGAACCCTGGCCCGGGCAACGGGTAGAGGGCCCAGGCCAGCCAGTAGCCACCCAGAATAATTCCCAGCGCCGCCCACGCCCACTTGGGCGGACGGAAGCCCAGCAGGAACAGGAACGGGTAGCCGAATCCGATCTGCGAGAGAGTGTCTTCGAACGTGAAGTAGGTCTGGGAATGGTCCATGGAGCGCAGGAAGACGCCCAGCGCGACCAACACCAGCGAACGCCACAGAGCGTGGGCGAAGAGCTTCCAGAAGGTGCCGCCCTTGGCGAGGCGGCTGGCGATTGAGTACGGCAGCGCCACCCCGACCAGGAAGGAAAACGAAGGCTGAATGGTGTCGTGCAATGAGCAGCCGAACCACTCGGAGTGGGTCTGATTCCAAGCCAGCACATTCCAGAATAGGCTTGTGGGAAAGGCCGCCGAGATGTGCGCGAACTGGAGGACTTCGGCCATCATCAACAGCATCACGAAGCCGCGATAGGCGTCCACAGCGACGTTGCGTGGTGCCGGCTGCGGACTAAGGCTGCGTTCGCTCATCACACCCGGCGAAGCTTCCGCGACGCTCGCCATAAGACACCTCCCAACTCACGAAAGTATAAATAACGGTCAGGGTTCGACGGCGACCTTCAGCAGGACGACGCCGTGCTTGGGGACCGTACTCGTGTAGTGGTCGCCGGAAACCGGCACGGCCTGGTGTTTCCAAAGATCGCGCGCCTGAATTCTCTTGCCCCCCATATTCACGGCGTCCCAGTTTACGCTGATTTCCGCCGGTTGATCTCCACGGTTGAAGAGGCCGACCGCCACCGAATTGCCTTGCAGGGGACGCACCAGGATTACGGTCTTACCACCCAGGGAAAGGAGTTTCGCGGGTTTGGCCTCGGGATCTTGGTCGATGGCGATCACCTCGGCGTTCATAAGGATGTCCTTGATCTCAGCCGACATGGCGGGTAAATCGTTGCCGGCCAGCAGCGGCGCCGCCAGCAGCGACCAGAGGCTCATGTGCGTGCGATATTCGTCGCTGGTCATGCCGCCATTGCCGATTTCCAGCATGTCCGGATCGTTCCAGTGGCCCGCCCCGATATACGGCGCGATACCGAACTGGCTGAAGCCGATTCCCGCCATCGATTGCCAGTTGTCACTGATGTCGCCGGTGGTCCGCCAGAGGTTTCCCCCTACTTTTGCTCCCCACTTCCAGACTTCCGCTCGCCCATATTGGCAAAGGCTGTACACGATGGGGCGACCCGTCTTGAGGAGAGCGTCGCCCATCTTTTGATACACCGCTCTCATGTCCTCGTCTTTGTAAATGCGGCCGGCGCTGCACCAATCGTATTTGAGGTAGTCCATGCCCCAGGCGGCGTAGGTCCTGGCGTCTTGCTCCTCATGGCCGTAGCTGCCCTCGTAGCTCGCGCAGGTCTTGGGGCCGGGGGAAGAATAGATGCCGATCCGGAGTCCCTTGGAATGAACGTAGGCGGCCAGCGCCTTCATGTCCGGAAACTTGCGGTTGGAGGTGATGTTGCCTTGGGCGTCGCGCGGACCCTGCCACGTGTCGTCGATGTTGACATAGATGTACCCGGCGTCCTTCATCCCGCTGGATACGATGGCGTCAGCCGCGGCCCGAACCCCTGCATCGTCCACCTTCCCCGCGAACTTGTTCCAGCTATTCCAGCCCATCGGGGGTGTTCGCGCCCGCCCATTATCGGCTACCTCGTGGAGCTCGGGAAGAGGAAGACGAGGAGGAGGGAGGGCGGCCTCGGGCTTGCTGCGCTCGGCAATGCCCTCCAGCGGCTCTCGGCCGGGAAAGCGCACCGTCATCGCCATCCCGCTTCCCTGCATCGTGCCGTCATAGGTGATTTGGCGCTCCTGGTTCTGAAAATGTATGGAAACGACCAGGTGCAATTTGCCATCCTTGATCGTTCCTTCGCTGATCGGCAATTCTCGAAAGGTCGGCAGGATTTTGCCGGTCACGGTCTCCCCGTTCTGTTTCAGATCGAGAAATGTCTCACGATAGTTCCCATCCCCCGTCGGGATGCGGAGGACCCAGAAGCCGGTCAAGTCCGTCTGCCCCGAGAGAGAAGCCGGGAACAGGGGAAGCAGGAAGAGGACCAAGAGAACAGAGAAGAGCACCAGGGGGCGATCCAAGTGCCGCGCCGCCCGGCGCGGGCTGGCGGTGGGGGCTGCAAAGCGACTCATGTGCGATTCCTCCTCTAGAGAACAAACCATTGTATACTAGGAATGGAAGGGTGCGCGGCTGAGTTCATATGGTGCAGAGAGTTCTGGTCACTAGCGCTGTGGTGCTGGTTTTAATTGCCAGCCAGATTTTCTGGGTTCGGCAACTTCGGAACTGGGTGACATCCCGAATCCCCAGCGCCACTTGGCGCCGCCTCATCGCCATCGCGGGTTTACTCGGTTATCTTCTCTTGTTGTCCTTCAACTTCCCGGGCGTCGAGAGCAGCACCGAACCCACGCATCTCACTTTACGCGCCGCGCTCATCCAGGCGCCTTTCTGGTCGTGGATTTTTTGCTCGCTTATGGGTTTTCTTATCGCCATCCCTTTTGGGCTGGCGGACCGGATTGCCCGCGCCGCCCGTTGGCTTTACCACAGGATCGCACAAGCCGGCCGCGCCGTGCCGCTGCCCAATCCTGTATCACTGGCGCGTCGTCGCTTCCTCGAGCGAACGGTCCTGGCGATGACCACGGCCCCGTTTGTGGCGGGCGCTTACGGGATGTTTTATGAACGCCTCGACCTCGAAATTTCCCACCGGCGGATCAAGCTTCCTCGGCTCCCCAAGGCCTTCGAGGGTTTTCGGATCGCCCAGCTTTCGGATATCCACATCGGCCCCTTCATGACGGCCGAAGAGATTCGACGCTACGTCGGCATCGTGAACGGGCTCAAGCCGGACCTGGTCGCCCTCACGGGCGACTTTGTCACCTGGGACCCTTCCACTCAATCTGCGGTGGTGGATGCGCTGGCGGGGGTCAAGGCCCCCTTCGGAGTTTACGGCTGTCTCGGCAATCACGAGATGTGGTCGAGGGTGGAGGATTCCATCACTCGCCTGTTCGCGCGCCGCGGCATTCGCATTTTGCGGGACGAGCGGGCGTTGATAACGTCCGGGGGTGAGGTCATCAACCTGCTCGGAGTGGACTACCAGTCGCGCTCCCCCATGGGACCGCGAGGCCAGCGCTTGGTGCGGGAGTACCTCCAGGGTGTGGGCAGCCTGCTGGCGCCCGGCACGGCTAACATTCTGCTCAGCCACAACCCCAACACTTTCGACCGCGCGGCCGAGCTGGGGATCGACCTCAGCCTTGCCGGCCACACCCACGGCGGTCAGGTGACGCTCGAGTTCGTCCATCCCGACCTCTCCCCCAGCCGCCTCATTACCGCCTACGTCAGGGGCTGGTTTGAGAAACCAGGCGGCCAGCTCTACGTCAATCGGGGCATCGGAACCATCTTCGTGCCTATCCGATTCGGTTCCCCACCCGAAATCACCGTTTTCGAATTGGCCCGGTCTTAGGGGCAGAGCGTCTGAACGCGAAGGAGGAAATGAAATGGAAAAGCCCATGGCGCGGCTCTCTTTATTGCTCGTGGTTCTCCCGCTCCTGATGATCGCCGGCTGCAATATGGAGAATTGGGATGCCGGCCCACCCCAGACGGAATCGCAGAGCGTCAAGCTGGGTGAAGCCAAGTCGGCCCGAGTGGAGATCGACATGTCAGCCGGTGAGTTGAGCGTGGGCTCTGGAGCAAAGGAGCTGCTCGAGGCTGACTTCTCGTACCCCGGCCCTGCGGCAAAGCCGCAGGTGGATTACAACGTGAGCGCGGGTCAGGGCCTACTCACGATTCGGCAGCCAGGCTCAGCTCATGGTCGCGGAAGTGGTCACAACACCTGGGATCTGCACCTCAGCAATAAAGTGCCGCTGGAACTGAAAGTGGACCAGGGCGCAGGCCGCGCGCGGCTCACTCTGGGAGGCCTCTCACTCAGCCGACTGGACGTGGACCTTGGGGCGGGAGAAACCTTCGTGGATCTGAGCGGAGATTGGAAGAATGATCTCACCGCCAAGATCAAGGGCGGGGTGGGCAAAACTACGGTGCGGCTTCCCAGCGACGTTGGCGTGCGTGCCAGCGCCCGCGGCGGCATCGGCGCCATCAACGTCCACGGCCTGATCAAAGAGGGTGACGTCTATGTCAACGAGGCCTACAAGAAGTCACCGATCACGGTTACGATCGAAGTCGAGGGTGGCATTGGCGAAATCAATTTGGAACTCGGCGAGGCCCCGCCTTCCGTCTGATTGAACGTTCCGGACCCCGGAGGTGAAGTCATGAAGGTTGTCGACCCGGTATGCAAAATGACGATTGATTCCGACAAGGCTGCTGCCACTAGCGAACACAAAGGGCAAACCATATACTTCTGCGCCAAGGGCTGCAAGGCGAAGTTCGATCAGGATCCGGAGAAGTACCTTCGCGCTAAGTGACAACTGCTTTCAACGTTTGCTGGCCGGTGGCGCCTATGGGGGTATTCCTGAACCTCCAAAACTAATTTCAATTTTCGAGCTTCCATTTTCCAGTTTTCACTTTCCAGTTTCCATTTTCCAGTTTCTATCCTCAAGACACCAGTACCCTGCTCCGGCTGGGAGTAGGTCAGAAAAACATGTAGAATCAAAAGGAACCGAGTCGCGGGGAAAAGGTCTGAAATGAGGGGGCAAATCCAGCGCTTGGAAGACGGACGGAGGGGAAGGGAAATGAACGCCGGTGGGTGGCGACGGGCGGCCAAGAGGCTCATGAGGTCAATGGCCTTGGCGTTTCTTTGCCTGCCGCCGGGCATGGCGTGGGGTGTCGAGAGCCTGAGCTTCAAGCCGGGCTTCAACCTTTTCAAATTGCAGCAGGACGTCCAGTTGGGAAAGGAGAATGCCGAAGGAATTGACGGGGTCTATCCCTTCGTAACGGACCCGCAGGTCCTGCGCTACATCAACGGCCTGGGACAGCGGCTGGCTTCCTTCGCGCCCAATAACAGCCCGGAATATGTCTGGACCTTCAAAGTCATAGACAGTTCTGACATCAATGCCTTTGCCTTGCCGGGCGGATACATTTATGTGAACCGCGGCGCCATCGAGGTGACTGAAAGTGAAGCGCAGCTTGCCGGCGTGCTGGCACACGAGAGCGCGCACGTGGTGATGCGCCACGGGACGCATGAAGCCTCGCAGGCATTGCTGGCCCAAGCTCCGCTGGCCATGCTGGGAAATATCCTTGGCCAGTCAGGGAGTTTAACTTCCTGGTTGGCGGAGATGGGCTTGGGTTTAGGCGTGAACTCGATTCTGCTCAAGAACTCACGCAGCTCCGAGTCACAGGCTGACGAAGTGGGGACGTACATCCTCTACCAGGCAGGTTACGATCCTCACGGCATGGCCCAGTTCTTTGCGATCATCGAGAAGAAGTACCCGCAGAAAACGATTCAGTTCTTCTCCGATCACCCTATTCCCGAGAACCGGGCCGAGGCCCTGGATCGCGAGATCTCCCAGCTCGGACCTGCCAAGGTATGGAAGACCGACAGCCCGGAATTTGAGGACGCGAAAAAGCGCCTCCTCAGTCTCCCCGCCCCGCCGGGGGGAAAACCTGCGCCGTCGGTTTCTGCCGGTTCCCCCGGTCCTCCTCCGGCGCCTTCGAGCCGGTTAACCAAGTTTGAGGGCAACGGGTTTTCTGTTGCTTATCCTGATAACTGGCAGGTGCAGAAAGACGAAGATGCCGTTGCCCTCATCCCGCCCGGAGGAATCGCCGACGTGGCTGAATCCGGTCCGGCGCAGGCTTATGGGGCTTCTATCAGTCGATTCCAACCACAGAGTCCCAGGCAGGGTAGTTGGGGATTGATTGATGCTACACAGGAGTTGCTGGATACTCTGCGGCTGTCGAACCCCAACTTGCGAGTGATGGAGCAAAGGGGCTTGAAACTCAAGGGGCGTCCGGCCCTTTCCACCTTGCTTGAAGCCGATTCGCCGCTGCAAGGTCAGAAAGAGCGGGACCTGCTGGTCACAGCCCGGCAGGGTAACTCCGTGTTTTCGCTCATGTTTATTGCCCCCGAGTCGGCCTTTGACGCCTACAAGTCGACCTTCGACGCGATGCTGCAAAGCCTTGAGCTTCAGTAGAGCAAAACCTGGAGGTGGTCCTATGAATTCAAGAAAATCCAACCGTCGCGAGTTTTTGGGCCGAGCGGGGCTGGGGATTGCCGCATCAACCGTAGGCGTTCCGCTGCTGGGGCAAACGGTGGCAGCTCCACCGCCCGCCCCCGCCGCAGGCGAGATGCCTTACCGCACACTGGGACGCAGTGGCGAGAAGGTATCGCTGGTGGGCCTGGGCGGTTACCATATCGGCCTTCAACAAGACGAAGCGGAAAGCATTCGCATCATTCGAACCGCCGTCGACGAGGGCATCAACTTTCTTGATAATTGTTGGGACTATAATGATGGCAAAAGCGAAGTGCGCATGGGCAAGGCCTTGCTTGAGGGTTACCGCAAGAAAGTCTTCCTGATGACCAAGATCGACGCCCAGGTAAAAGATCTGGCGGCACGGCAAATTGATGAATCCCTCCGCCGCCTGCAAACCGATGTGATCGACCTCGTCCAGTTCCATGAAGTCATTCGCCCCGGTGATCCCGACCGCATTTTCGGCGCCAACGGCTCCTTCGCAGCGGCTCTGGAAGCGAAACAAGCGGGCAAGCTCCGCTACATCGGCTTCACGGGGCACAAAGACCCGGACATTCATTTGAAGATGCTGGACACCGCCTTCCAGCACGGCTTTACCTTTGATGCTGTCCAGATGCCTCTGAACGTCATGGATGCCCACTTCAAGAGCTTTGCCAAGAAGGTGGTTCCGGTTCTGACCGAGCACGGGATCGGCGTGCTGGGAATGAAGTCCATGGGCGACGGAGTCATCCTGCGAAGCAAAACCGTAACGCCGGTGAAGTGCCTGCACTACGCCATGAATCTGCCTACCTCAGTGGTCATCACGGGCTGCGACAGCCTGCGAATCCTCGAGCAGGCGCTCCAGGCAGCACGCACCTTCCGGCCTCTCAGCGAAAGCGAGGTCGCCGCAATTCTCGCCAGGACTGCGCCGGTTGCAGCACAGGGTGAGTTCGAGCCCTTTAAGACGAGCAATCAGTTTGACGGGACAGCCCACAACCCAGAGTGGCTGGGCTGAGGGGAAGGAGTCAGGAGTCTGAAGTCGTAAGGGTAAAGTCAAAAGGGTAAAGTCTGAAGGGCCGCATTTCGAGCTTCGAATTTCGGTTTTCGAGTTTCGCTTTTCGAATTTCGAGTTTCCCACGTCAGAACGGGATTTCGTGCTCGCTTTGGACTTCCAAGCCTCCGGGCGTGATGGCGTAAACCGTCTGGTGGCGCGGAGGTTTTCGCCGTTCGGCCTGTTCGCGGACGTATTCATCCTCGTTTAGATAGCGAATCACGACTTTGTCTTTCTCGAAGTTGATCTTGCCATCGTATACGTCGTCGGCTTCCCACAAATCTTTCAGGTTTTGTCCATCGAAAGAATAAAAGATGGCGGTCAATCGGGGGTGACTCTTGCCCAGCCGGAAACCATAGACAAAGAACCGCAGCGCGTCGCCCTCAGGCTCCTCCGGAAACGCATAATGGAGGTCAGTGCGCGGGACAAAGTGCGTAACCGTAACCAGGTGGCTGTGGCCGAGACGGCTGGAGAAGATTGCGATGACGTTCGTGCGGTCCTGGTCGTTCCAGCCCAGAGTATATCCCGCGCCGATTACCACCTGACCCTTCCACGGTTGGGCGAACGCCGCCGCCTGTGCAAAGACCGGATAATGGACCTCGGAAAAGGCCATTTCCAATTCGCGGCGCACCTCCACACCGGAAGGCGCGCGGTCGGCCATCCACTCCTGGAGATCGCCGAGCACCAGCTTCTGGATTTCGTCCGTGACGGGTGTGGCATCGTCGAGCATCTCTCCGGGAAGTTGCCGGCCCAGGTAGCTCACGTGGCCCGGTAGATCCGCAGGGGGCGGAGGAGTCGCCTTCTTCTTGACTTGAGCCGCGGCACTCACGGGCGCGTTGAGCGCCACGGCAAGAAGCAATAAGACCCACTCTACCCACCTTGAAAGTGGTATGAAGGGTGATCGTTTCTGGTTCAAGCGAGACTCCTCCTAAGCGAGAGGATTGGCCAGGCAGACCTTCAGGCAGGCCGTCCGCTCCAGATACTCAAACGCCTCAAGACTCTCTTCTAATGGAAACACTTTCGAGAGTAGAGGTTGCACTCTGATCTGCCCCTGCTGGAGCAAGTCCAGGGCAGCAGAGAAGTCCCCGCAGCGTGAGCCGATGAGCGTGATCTCGTCCACCACAAGCTTGGTGGCATCAAAGCGCGCCGGGTCATGGATAGTTGATTTCATCACCACGGTCCCGCGCGGCTCAACCACGCGGAGGGCTTCTTCCAGGCCGCAGGGCGAGCCGGTGGCTTCCACCACCACGGGAACGCTGGCCGCCTGCAATTCACTTTGGCTCTCAGTCATCACCTTGACCCCCCAGGGCCGCGCCAATTCAAGCTTCCAACCATGCTTCCCCACCAGGATGACCTGAGCTCCGGCGTTTTGCAAGACTTGAGCTGCCAGCAGACCCAACCGGCCGTCGCCAAGAACCACCACCCTCGTACCGGGCTCGAGGCGCATCTGCGCGAGAATCTCGACGGCGGCGGCCAGAGGCTCGACAAACACCGCCGCCTCATCCGGAAGGGTGGTGGGAACCCGGTGGAGATTTCGCAAGGGGAGCGCCACGTATTCGGCAAAGCAACCGTGGCGGTTCACGATCCCCATGACTGTCCGGCGGGGGCAGTGGCGGCCCAGGCCCCGCAAACACCACGCGCATTCGCCACATGAGATGTTGATCTCGCCCACCACCCGCTCGCCCATCCACGCGGGTTCAGCGGATTCCACCACACGCCCCACAAACTCATGGCCAAGCACGCCCCGGAAGGCGGAGTAGCCCTTCAGAATCTCCCTGTCCGTCCCGCAGATTCCCGCCAGCGTGACTCGAATCAGAGCCTCATCCGCTCTGGGAATAGGCTTGTCGATATCCCGTAGGGCCAGTTTTCCGTCAAAGACGAGTGCTCTCATTAATTCCATCCTAGCGGACTAGCAACCACTCCCTGCCCCCTCCTTACCAAGGAGGGGAACTCTCCTCCTCTCTGAGGAGGGGGCCGGGGGGTGGTGAGCGCTTCAACTCTTCTATTCGCCACGACTATTCAATCGCCTCCAAAGCTCGGAGGAGCTCTTCGTCCTGATCTTCAAACACGGTTCGCAGGTCGAGGAGCAGGGCGTCCTGTTCAACCCGTGCGATCACGGGCATTGGATTGCGGCGCAAAAGCTGTTCGAGCTCCTGCGCGCTGTGGCGCGAATGCGTCACCGCAAGCAAGGCCGTGGGAAGGGATTGCGCGGGAGTTGAGCCTCCGCCAATCACCGAATCGCCATCCTGCACTCGAGCCGACAATTGCGGGTGGGCTGAGATCTTTTCCGCCAGGCACGCGGCACGCTGGTAAATCTCTTCCCTGGAAAGCTGGATCATGCGCAGAGCGGGGATGGCCTGGGGTTTTCCTTGGAGGTAAAGAGAAACAGTAGCTTCCAGAGCCGCGACGGTGAGCTTGCCAACGCGCAGGGCTCGGAAGAGCGGGTTTTTGCGGATCCGTTCCAGGGGCTCGCGCTTGCCGGCCAGGATTCCGGCCTGTGGCCCACCCAGCAGCTTATCCCCGCTGAAGGTGATCACATCCACGCCAGCCCTTAGGCTGGCGCCGGCCGTCGGCTCATCCCGGATGCCATGGGGCGAGAGGTCAACCAGGCACCCGCTGCCAAGATCCTCCACCGAGATCAGGTTATGCCGTTGCGCCAGCGCCACCAACTCTTCCAGAGAAGGCCGCTCCGTAAAGCCCAAAATGCGAAAATTGCTCGGGTGGACGCGCAGCAGCACGCGGGTCCGTTCATTAATGGCCGCTGCGTAATCCCCAATGCGTGTGCGGTTTGTGGTTCCCACCTCGCGCAGAATAGCGCCGCTCTTGGCGCAAACGTCGGGAATGCGAAAGGAGCCGCCAATCTCAATGAGCTCGCCGCGCGAGACAACGATCTCCGCCCCCTCGGCCAAGGTGTTCAAGGCCAGGAGCACGGCGGCGGCGTTGTTATTCACCAGCAGGGTCTTTTCCGCGCCCAGGAGTTGGCAAAAGAGCCGGTCCGTGTGGGCATCCCGCTTGCCGCGCGCCCCCACCTCCAGGTCGTATTCCAGGTTGGAATAGGAGGTGGAAACTTCCGCGAGGTGCTCGACTGCTTGGCGCGCCAGAGGAGCGCGACCCAGATTGGTGTGCAAGACCACTCCTGTGGCATTGATGACGGACCTCAGCGAGAAGCGCGCGGCTGCTTCGGCCTCGATGACGATCTCCTCTTCCAGCGCCGCAAGGGAAACGGTTGAAAGGCTGCCCGCGACGATCCTATCTCGGAGGCGCTGGAGAGCCCGGCGCGCGCTCTCCACCACCAGGCGGCGACCCACGCGCGCCTGGAGATCCCTCAAAGCGCTTCCATTCAGCAGTTCGTTCACAGCCGGGATTTGGCGCAGCAGCGTCGTTTTCGCCGCCCCAGACTCACCTTCGGAGTGTGCCATTGCCTTCTAGGTCCCAGCGTCATTTGAGCATAGTTGCGCGGGAGCGTCAACGGGTGGAGCGCCCCTGGGGCGCGGGCATCTTGCCCGCTGGAGCGCAGCGAAGGGATGCCCACGCGCCAGCGGAGGAGACGTTGGCGCTGCAGCGGGCAGGATGCCCGCGCTCCCTCAACTTTCCGATTGACTCCCCTTACTCAAGCATGGGTATAATTTCCGGTTGCACGACCTGCTTGAGGCGCCTCTGTGACTGTCGATGAAGAACTGACCAAACTCGAAGACGACATGCGCCGCCTCAAAGTTGAATACGAAGTGTACTTGAACGGGAGTGTCGACCGCCCCCCACGTGATCTAGTCTATCGCATTGAAACCTATATCAAGCGTCACACCGCCGATCAGTCCGACCTGAGCTTCGGCCAGCGTTACAAACTCAACGCCCTGGCGCAAAAATATGCCGTCCAGAACTCGCTCTGGAAAAGAAGATTGATGGAGAAGGAAGAAGGGCGTGGCCAGTTCGCGCAACAGCGGCGCGAACTGGAAGCGTTGACCTCCAGCAAGACCGTCCGCGTCGTTTGCTCGGACCCGTCCGCAGAGCCGGAGAACGTCGAACTTATCTTCAAAGCCATGCTCAGCGCCCAGCGCAAGGTGGGGCAGAAAGCGGAGGACCTTGACCCGGCGAGATTCCAGAAATACCTGTGCGACAAGACAAACCAAATCAAGTCTTCACTCCACTGCGCCAGAGTACAGTTTTCCGTCAGTATCGAACGCGGCAAGGTGAAACTCAAAGCGGTCAAAGCATAGCGGGACCCTATCCGGAATTCTAAGGAGCATTCATGCGAAAAGTCTCTCGGGCGCTGCTCAGCGTAAGTGACAAAACTGGCGTCGTCGATTTCGCCGCCGGCTTGGCGGAATTGGGGGTCGAGATATTATCCACGGGCGGCACGGCCAGGCTGCTGCGTGAGAGCGGCCTCCGGGTTCGGGACGTGTCGGAGGTGACCGGCTTTCCGGAAATGCTCGATGGCCGCGTGAAAACGCTTCATCCCAAGGTCCACGGGGGCATCCTTGCTGTTCGTTCCAATCCCCAACACCAGAAACAGGTGGCAGAGCATGGAATCCAATTCATCGACCTTGTGGCCGTGAACCTCTATCCCTTCGAAAAAACGGCAGCGAGGCCGGGAGTGACACTCGAGGAGCTTATCGAGAATATTGATATTGGCGGCCCTTCGATGATCCGGTCGGCGGCCAAGAACTTCCGGGACGTCACCGTGGTGGTGGATTCCGCCGATTTCGCCCTGGTGCTTGGCGAACTGCGCGGGAACAAGGGAAGCATTTCACGGGAGACTCGCGCCCGCTTGGCGCGCAAAGCCTTTGCTACCACGGCAGCTTACGACGGGGCCATTTCCTCGACCCTCCAGCGCTGGGCGGATGGCACCGCCTTGCCGGACCGCCTCCACTTGAACTATCGCAAGACAATGGATTTGCGCTACGGCGAGAACCCCCACCAGCGTGCGGCGCTTTATGCTGACCCCGCAGCCGGAGGGCGCGGCTTGGCCGGCGCGCGCCAACTTCAGGGCAAGGAGCTTTCTTTCAATAACCTCGTGGATCTGGAGGCGGCCTGGCAACTGGTGCGCGAGTTTGACGAGCCGACTACCGTCATCATCAAGCACACGAATCCCTGCGGCGTCGGCTCCGCCGCTACGCTTGCGGAGAGCTACCAGCGCGCGCTGGAGGTGGACCCGGTCTCCGCATTTGGGTCCGTCATCGCTCTCAATCGCCCCATGGACCGAGAGACCGCAGAGGCCATGTCCAAGTCGTTTGTGGAAGCCGTTGTGGCCCCAGGGTACGAACCCCCCGCCTTGGAACGCTTGGCGGAAAGGAAGAACCTGCGCTTGATGGATGTGGTGACGTCCCCCAATGAAGAAGAAGGATTTCAGCTCAAAGCCATCGGGGGGGGATTGCTGGTCCAATCGCCGGATACCTTAGGCGCGCGCCCCCAGGACTGGAAATGCGTCACAGGTCGTCAGCCCACCGAAATTGAAATGCGAGCTCTGGTCTTCGCCTGGCGTGTGGTGAAACATGTGAAATCGAATGCCATCGTTTATGCGCGTGAGGGAGTTTTGGTGGGCGTGGGCGCCGGGCAAATGAGCCGCGTGGATTCCGTAAGGCTGGGCGCCACCAAGGCGCGCGAGTTGAAGCACTCCCTGGAAGGAACCGTGGTTGCCTCGGACGCTTTCTTCCCCTTTCCGGATGGAGTGGAAGAAGCGGCGCAGGCCGGCGCATCGGCGGTCGTGCAGCCGGGAGGCTCGGTTCGGGATAAGGAAGTGATCGAGGCAGCGAATCGGTTGGGCCTCGCCATGATGTTCACCGGCGTGCGGCACTTCCGCCACTAGAAAGACAAGCCTTCAGCCGTCAGCTTTCAGCTCTCAGCAGATTTATCAACAGCGGACAGTGAAGAGTGAATTGCCCTGGCCGATTTTTTCAGGCGCTGAAAGCTGATGGCTGTCTACGACTTCGGAGCGTAATAGCCGTCGCGAGCCACGATGCGGTATTTGACGACTTTGCCCTTTTGGTTGACGATCCGCAAGGGGTTCCCCTGGTCGTCCACAAGGTCAACCTTCAATTTGTGGAACTTCCCGTCCTTCGTCGGGTTCGTGGGAACGAACCCCAGGCCATATTGCGTGCGAAGTTGCCCGTTGATTTGCTCGAAAATTCCCGGCAGCTCGCCTTCGAAGCGGGGGAAAAAAGCCTGGCCGCCTGTATACTTGGCGATAGTGTCGAGGGCGTTGCGTGCCTGCAAGGAGTTGATATTGTCTCCCCTCATGGAACGCACGGTTATAAACTCCAGGATACTGACCGGGTAAATCGTGGTGTCGGAGGCTTTCACAATCTTCAATATCTGATCGTAGGTGAGCTTGCTGAACGTATCGAATCCGGTACAGATAACGAGGATGGCCTTTCTCCCCTTAATGTCTTTCATGCGGTCCAGAGTAAAGGCCAGGGCATCGTAGAGGTTAATCTCGCTGAAGCCGGGGATTCGCAACGTGTCCAGGGCGCCGATCACCTGGCTGCGGTCCTGTGTGAAGTCCGTCAAGATATCCGGCTTCATATCGAAGGAAACCACGGCGGTCCAGTCCTTTGGCTGAATGAAGCGGACATACTGGTAAGCGTATCTCAGGGCCAGATAGAGGCGCACCCAATACTTATTGCTGAATTCAATCACCATGCAAGTGGTCATGGGGGCTTCAGCAGTACCGAAGTTGGTAAGAGTCTGGGGAACGCCATCGTCCAAAATCTTGAAATTCTTGCGGTCGAGATTGGGTAGTGGGTTGCCGTTGTTATCGAGCACCATCACATCTACATTGACCAGATTCGTGGCGGTTGAAAGGGTGAAGATCTCGTTGGGATTGATGCGCTCCGGCTTCTTTTCAACTTCGGGCGGTGCAGGCTGGGTTTTCTTGGGAGCCAGGACGGTCGGGCCAACTTCAGGGTTAGGCCCCGTCGATGGCTCCTGGCCACCATTGGATTGGGCATACCAATCCGAGACAGAACTGGTGAATAGCAACAGGCCCACCAGCAACAGAATCAATTGTCGTAAATAACGGCTTCTCATTGCGCATCACCCCTCCGGTCCGCAGGGACCATACAAACTTATGATGCCACTCACCACCCTCCCGGTCAACCGGAGCGAAAGGCCGGCTCTCAAAAAAATCGAGCAGTCAAACCTGTGGACACGGCGAGAAGAATGCGTTACGCTTGAGGTCGTTTGCCGGGGGTCAAGAGGTTTGCAACTGAGTACCATCGTACCAGTACTATTGAACTGTTGCAGGGTGGGTTGGTTCAGGTTATAAGTATTGCGAAAGATGTGAGAGGAGGAAACTAGAGGGTACAGACAAGTGGTTGGCACAACGAGAGTTAGAGACAAAATGTCTAGGCTTTCCCGCGCACCTATTTGCGCAGAATTGTATTGACTTTTCTGATGTGAACGCTTAGGCTCTCCCTGTGCCGGTTCTGCACGAGCCGGTGCATCCGTCTTTTCTTAAGGAGAGCCTAAATGAAGAATTTAATTCTGACGTTCCTTCTCGCGCTGTTGGTTGTTGTGACAGCCATTTCCGTTCGGCGTACAGTCGCTGGAAATGCGACCGCCACGGGACAGAAAGCGACGTTGGTCGCTATTGGCGGGTCGCCTGTTCCGCCCGTACCGCCCGGAAATCCGGGACAGTAGGTTCTTCCGAATCGCGTGAGCGGTCCGGAAGAAAGCATGGGTGAAGCGCTCTTTCGGATGGCTTATGGATCGGAATCTGCTCAGTTACGGACTACAGTACGCCTGCTACTTCATTGAAGCTGGCTTGGTAGTTTATCTAGCCCAACGCAGACAGCACAGGAAGCAGGGCAGCGTTGCCTTCTATCTTTGTTCCCTGCTGGCTGCGGATGTGGCGCGTGCGTGTGTATTGCACGCCTACGGCTTGACCTCGCTGCGCTACTTTTACGTTTACTGGAGTACAGATTTCCTGCTGGTCATCAGCGCCTTCCTCTTGGTCTGCTTCCTCTTCCGACGAGCCTGCCGGGGCGAAGAGAAGTTGTGGCGCTTCGTCCGCTTGTTGCTCCTCTTCGCCTTCATACTGGTCGTCGGCATTTCAGGCCTGATTTTCTCCCACAATTACCGCGCCCTCTTCCCTTACTTCGTTTTCGAGTTCAATCAGAACCTGTACTTTGCTTGCTTGGTACTGAATACTCTGCTGTACCTCCTGCTGCAACAAATCGATTCTGCTGACGATCAACTGGGACTTCTGGTGTGTGGAGTGGGCATCCAGTTCGCCGGCCCCGCTGCAACTTTGGCCCTGGTTCACCTCACCACGGCCGGGCCTTTTGCACTGGCGTTGAATTCGTTCTCCATGCCCGTGTGCACATTGGGGATGCTTTTGGTGTGGGCTTACGCGATCGTCCATGTGAAAGGCAAGGCAAGTGCGGTTACCCGGCGTCAGATTCCTGCTTTCGCCCAGGTCACCGCAGGTTTGAATGTCTAACTCAGGTGAAAGACTATGATTGTCGCTGCGCTTATCTTGATCCTCTCGACGGCGATGTTCTTCTTCTACTTCCAAGTCACCTGCCAGAAGATTCTGCGCCGGCAGTTTGACCGGGAGTACTTTCAGTCCATCGTCAACGCCAACCGTTTCGAGTTTCCGTCTTTGCGAAAGTCGCTGGAAGAATTCGGCGCGCCGCCCGATTATCCCCGGCTGCGCATGATGCTCAAATGCGACTTCCTCGCCCTGACCTACCTCCTCAAAAACGCCGCCAATGTGAACCAACGCTATTCCAAGGAAGAACGCCTCTTGATCCTGTATTTCCGCTGGCAGTTCCTTTCGTTGTCCGTGCGGCGTTTATTCAAGGTGGGTGAGAAAAAGGCAATCCTGAGACTCACGTCGGTTCTTCAATACTTCGCTAACGTGGTTGGCCAGCGCGTGAACACCGTAAGGTTTGGGAACTTGACTGCGGCCGATTACCTCCTGAACCTTTAATTCAACCCGCCTCGCGGCTCGCCTGGGCCGTACCATCCCTCCCAGGGTGTCCCCTTAACATCCTTGCACAATCACAGTTGACCTCCACCTTCGTTAGGTGTATGAAGCAGACAGGTGAAGTGTTCGGCCAAGGCGATTGAAAGGCCAGGTGCGACTGCGATGAAAACGGTTTTCCGGGTGGCTATTCTGGTGTTGTGCGCTTTGACGGGACTCGTGGTGACCGGTCACGGCATTGCGAATGCGGTGTTAATTCACATGCCCGGCCATCAAGACATCATGCGGCACCTCGTTGAGGGAGGCATCTCCATCGCCGGTGGAGCCTGCGTGGTAGCCGTTGCTATTGACCAACTCGAATGCTTGCGCACCCACCGCAAGAGCAGCGACATCCTGTAGAAACCATTTGTGATTGGCGGTTGGTGATTGGTGATTGAAAAGCCAATCACAAATCAGAAATCACAAATCACAAATGGCGAATCCAACTCTCAATCATCTCCATATCGAGTGCTCGGCGCACATGGGCGGCCAGGCGGCCCAAGCGCGATTCCCGTTCCGCTGCAACGAAAGCTCTGGCGGCCAAAGGCGCCAAGCCGGACGCCGCGCGCGCCGCCTCGAGAAAGGCGTGCCGGAAGTTGTCATCGTCGAAGATTCCGTGGACGTAGGTCCCGAACACGCGCCGGTCCGCGCTGACGGCTCCGTCGCTCACCTGGGCGCTCGAGCCCGCGCGGGTGACCTTGGCAAAGGGCCTGGCTCCCTCCGCGTACACGGTCTCGCCAACATGGATCTCGTAGCCACGAAAGGCGCGCATCTTCGAAGCCTGGCCGAAGATCAGCGGCCTCCAGAGGCGTCCGATGGCCGGGCGGGTGATCTTCTCGGACTGGAGCACTGTCCGCACGCGAAGCAGGCCGAGCCCTTCGCGAGCGCACGGCAGGCCATTGTTCTCAGTGCCCTGCGGGTCCTCGATTTTAAGGCCCAGCATCTGGAAGCCGCCACAGATTCCGGCGAGGCACCCGCCGCGCCCATGGTGCTCGAGAAGGAGTGGAACCAGACCACGCTGATGTAACCATTTCAAGTCGTTGAGGGTTTGCTTGGTGCCAGGCAGAATCACCAGGTCGGCGCCGGACAGTTCCTCTGGACGCTCGAGGAATGCCAGCGCCACCGAGGGTTCCGCCGCGAGGGCATCAAAGTCCGTGAAATTGGACATGTGCGGCAACGCAATCACGCCGATGCGCAACGGTCTTTCCCGGGAGTCTCCGCCGGCATGGTCTTTCCACGCCCGCCTGGCGCTACGCCGGTCTTCGATGGCCACGCCGTCCTCCTCGTCCAGCCCCAGGTCGTGCAGGTAGGGAACCACTCCCGCGCAAGGGATTCCCAGCCGGGGCTCCATCATCGTCAACCCGGGCCTCAGCAGCGAAATATCCCCGCGAAACTTGTTGATGGCGTATCCGCGGATCAAGGCCCGCTCGGAAGGGTCCAGCAGTTCGAGCGTGCCCAGGAGGGATGCGAAAACGCCGCCTCGGTCGATGTCCCCCACCAGCAGGCAGGCGGCGTTCGCCGCGCGCGCCATGCGCATGTTCACGATATCGTGTTCTCTCAGGTTGATCTCGGCCGGAGAGCCTGCTCCTTCCAGAACTATCACCTCGTATTCCGAGGCCAATTTCTCATAGCTTTCCAGAACCACTGGAAACAGGTCCTCGACTCGTCGTTTGTGATAATCCGCTGCCGTCACTTGGCCCCAGACCCGCCCCAGCAGGACGATTTGCGAGCCTGTGTCCGAGGAGGGTTTGATGAGCACCGGATTCATGTCGGCACGGGCCGGTATGCGGCAAGCCTCGGCCTGCAAAGCCTGGGCGCGGCCTATCTCGCGCCCATCGGGTGTGGCGGCGGAGTTGAGCGACATGTTCTGGGCCTTGAACGGCGCCACCCGCCAGCCGTCGTCGGCAAAGATCCTGCACAGCGCAGTCGCAATGATCGACTTGCCGGCGTGGGACGCCGTTCCCAGCACCATCAGAGCACGAGCGGTTTTGGGTTTGCTCACCATTTTCGGGACCATGGGTGGCGCATACATCGTTCTTTATGTATGCGCCCCAGCCTGCGCTCTGCACTCACAATGGCGCATACATAAAAAGCAATGTATGCGCCACCCGTGAAAGCGCACACCACCAAGACACCAAGACACAAAGAAGAGATGAAGCCAGAGAGACACATCGTGTTTGCTTGGTGTCTTTGTGTCTTGGTGGCGTGGTTCCTGCACGTTCACTCCGCCGGGAAAGTGAACTTCACTCCGGCAAGGAAATTGAGCGGCAAAGCCGGGTAACCCAGCACTTCCTCATATTTCCGGTCCAAGAGATTATTCAAATGGCCATAGATTTCAAGCGCGCGCATCAAGCGGTAAGAGAAGCCGCCGTTCAGGACGACATAACCCTTGTCGGGAAACAGGCAGGGGAGGTCATAGTACGAGCACGCGTACACACCTTCATTGGGCTCCAAGTCAAGCGTCCGCCCCCTCAAATAGGCATTGGTGTTCAGCGTCAGGCGGCGGTGCTGCCAGGTTAGGTTGAAGCCGCCCGAATTCTTGGGCCGGCGGTACAGCTCTCGTCCCACATGAAACGGCGTCTGAACCAGCGACGTGCCGTTTAGAGCGAGGATGGCCGTGCCGAGCAGTGTGTATTCTCCCGAGACCTGCAAGGCGCGAGTGGGGCGAAGGTGGAAAGAGGCCTCGAGCCCCTGCGCGCGCGAGTTCCCCAGGTTGTCCGAGATGAAAGTGCTGAGGTTGGTGAGTGATCCGCCCAGGGTCACAATCTGATCGTCGAACCTACTATAAAAATAAGTGAGATCCAGCAGCGCCCGGCTGTTGAAGAACCTCTGCTCGAGGCCGCTGTCGAAGCTGATGCTCTTCTCGGGCTTCAGATGGGGATTGTCAGTAGAGGCCAATTCAAAACCGTCCGGGGCGCGAATGCCCGTCCCGAAGCTCCCGTGCAGTCGCGTCATGCCAAGCCAGGAGTCGGAATCAGTTTCGCGAGCCATGTACGCCACAGACGCTCGCGGGTTCAGTTTGGTGATGGAATTAGCGGGGATGAAAGGGCGCACTCCGTAATCGCCGGGGGGGAGGGAGTGCGTGCTTATGTCGTCGAGTCGCAGACCCGCCGTCACGAACAGCCGGGCCGAGGGGCTCCAGCGGTTTTCCACAAAAAATGCCAGGCTGGTGCGAGGCAGCAGGAACGGCACATTGTTCGCGTCCGCCACATACGTGTTTTTGTATTGCTCGCGGTTGTATTCAAAGCCCGCCACCAGAAAATCCTTGTTCGAGACGGTCACCTCACTTCGCGTATTCAGTACACCACGAAAGTTGTTTTCGAACGAGTCACCGCCATCGTCGGGAGGATAGATATAATAGTAGTCGTTTGTCGCCACCGTGCCCGTCACCACCTGGCGGAAGCGGGAGGAAATCCGCTCGGAGTAGCTTGCCTCGTATCCAAACATGTTTTGCTTATTGCGAGCTGTCAGACCTACTTGGTAGGTAGACGGACCTCCGGGATAGATTGGAGCGTTATAAAGATCGTCAGGGTCCGAGCCATAAGGACCAGGGTCCCCCACATCGTTGGCATTGCCGAAGAAGTGTAAGTCAACCTGCCGCCGCTCGCTGCGCCGGTAGCCGAGGCTCAGGATGGCGCTCTGGTTTCGGTAGCTGTCATTCGTGACGGTCCCACCCGAATCGAGCCGCGAGAGGTCATAAGCCCAGCTCAGACCGTGAGTCAATCCGCTCCCGCCCGTCACGAAGCGGCGCGTGGTGAAATTTCCCCCTTCCGCCTGAAAGTCGAAATGGGGCGGGCCTTCACCGCGCGTCGTCACAATGTTAACCACCCCGGTAACGGCATTCGAACCGAAAAGCGCGCTTTCCGGACCACGCGTGACCTCGACGTGGTCCACGCCGTCTGCGGGCAAGGGGGCAAAGTCGAAGTAGCCGCCGAACTCATTCAATTGAATTCCATCCACCATCACCAGGTTGTAATCCGAGTCCCCTCCTCGAATGAAGGCCCCGGTGACGCCGCCGCGCCGCCCGGTGTCGTCCAAAGCAACTCCGGGAACTCCCCGCAGCACATCCGTAACGTTCTGCGCCCCCCGGTCGTCAATTTCCTGATCAGAAACGGTGGACACTGAAGAGCCGAGTTGAGGAGCAAGCGCGCCTTCAAGAGACGCCGAAACCACAACTTGCTGCGCGACGGCGCTGAGCGCGAGGTGCAAATCCACGCTTCGAGTCTGACCTTCGCCAATCTCCACCTGGGCGCTCGCGGCGGAAAACCCGGGCGCATTGGCCACCAGCCGGTAAGCTCCCTTGGCGACTCCTTCAAATTTGTATTCCCCTTTTGCATCCGTCTGCCGCTCATCCAGAGCGGCAAGCGATTGGATGAGGCTAACGCGCACATTGGGGACCGCGCGGCCGCTGGGGTCGAAGATTGTTCCTTCAATCGTAGCCGCGCGCAGCGCCGCGCTGACAAAAAGAATTGACAGCAGTCCCAGAAGCACGCCGCCCGCGCACTTCCGCTTGGCAAGCCGTGCTGAGTGGGGGGCGAGTGTCGGAAGGTTCTTTTCTGCCTTCTGCCTTCTGCCTTCTGCTTTCTGCTTTCTACCTTCTGCTTTCTGCCTTCTGCTTTCCGACTCCTGAATCCTGAATCCTGAATCCTGAATCCTGAATCCTGTCTTTCCCACGGTCATTCTCCCTCACTCCCGCTCTGACGGCGGGGACAAGGACGGAAGAAGTCCGGAGAGAAAACAAAAAAAGCCTCCCAATCCCTCGTTCCGGAATCGGAAGGCTCGCGAGTCTTCCCCAGGACTCTTTCCGTCGAAGAGTTAGGCTGAGTGGCAGTTCCTGGGCAGGTTTCCTGGCTCTCGGGTCATGGCCTTTTCCTCGGCCTTCCCTTTCCGCGCGGGCGGAAAAGTGGCTGTCCGTCGACCGACGGACTGCGAGGCTCTGGCTCGCCGATCACAGTGGCGGGACCGCAGCCGATTCTCACGGCCTTCCCTTTTTCCCCGGTCTAGCCGGGGCACCACAGGAACCAAAATTCTCAAAGAACAATTACGAACAAAAACTTAGCACCGCCTTGCCCGGGTGTCAAGCGCGTGATCTGGGAGCGCGTGAGGGAGCGCGGGCATCCTGCCCGCTGATGTGTGGTACCATAAGATGGAAGGGGCAACGCAAATGAGAGAAGTAGCCATCATGGGCGCGGGGATGACTCCGTGCCGTTCCCGCTGGGTTGAAAAGACATTTTGGGAATTGGCGCAAATGGCGGTAAGTGAGGCGGTCCGTGACGCCGGAATCCATGTCCAGGAAGTGGAAGCCGGCGTGGCGGGGATTTACAACGACATTTTCGAGTTCCAGGCGATCCCCGAAAGCGGCTTGCAGGGTATTGTAGGGCTTCAGAACAAGCCACTGATGAGGGTCTCGAATGGTGGCGCAACCGGAGCCTATGCCATGCTGGCGGGTTACAACATGATCGCCAGCGGCCAGTATGACCTCATGCTCGTCTTGGGGGTAGAGAAGGCACTCGATTGTTACGACTTCGAAGCGGAGAGCGCCACCCCTGCGGTGGTACAGACTATCGGTTATTCGTGGGACCCGTGGTTCGAGCGGCCGCTTGGCGCGCATGCCTCCGAAAGCTACGCCGAGGTTATCCAGGCCTATATGGATGAGTATCCCGGAGACCTCGCTCCCAGGGCGCGCGCCAAGATAGTGGAACTCTTCTGCGAACACGCGCAGAACAATCCCTACGCACAGCGACTAGGCGAGAAAGTTACGGCGGAGCAGGTGCTCCACTCGCGTTACGTGGTTTACCCCATTCGCGCCCTCGAAACCTGCGTGTACACAGAGGGCGCCTGCGCATTGATTTTTGCTTCAGGTGAAATGGCGCAGAGAATCAAGGAGCGGACGGGTCGAGAACCGATTTGGATAACAGGCGTCGGGGCCGCGAACGAACCCTACTTCGTCGGAAATGACATTACACGCTACAAGGTCCTCCATCGCATCTACTCGGATTATCTGGCCACACGCAAGGCCTTGGAGCAGGCTCGGCTCACCATTGACGATATTCAGGTGATTGAGTTGCACGATGCTTTCATCCCCCAGGCGATGATCACACTCGCCGAAATGGGCGTGGTGCCGCTGGGTCGCGGCAACGACCTGGTCGAGGAAGGCATCATCATGCCCGGCGGGAAACTCCTGGTGAATCCTTCGGGCGGACTCGTGTTCGGCGGACACTTCGTGGGTGGGTCCAATATGATGTCGGCCTGGAGCGTCATGCGGGAACTGCGCGGGAGGAACCTGGAGCACGGGTTGGTCCACGGCACAGGCGCATCGCTTTCGATGTACGGTGTGGCTATGGTGCTGGAAAGGAGAGTTTGATCATGCCGAGGAGAAGGAAAGAGCCGGTGATCTCACCTGCGATGCTCCCCATGGTAGGGATCACGGAAGTCCAAGCAGGAGGCGGCAGGTACCTGTTGCGAAACGATGTCATGTTCACCGCCATGCAACACGCTCAGGGGGAATTCTCTGATTTCTTTCTTGCGCTTCGCGATGAAGGCAAGGTCTTCGGCCACCGTTGCCCGCAGTGCAAGCACCTGATCATCCCGCCTTTTATGAAGCGTTGCCCGGCATGCAATTTCGTCGAGATGAGCAAAGAATACGTAAGGGACTTGGGCGTCATGGCTGCCACCCCGGTGATCACCGTCTTTGCTCCCAGCCGTTTCAAGGGACAGGTGCCGTTTGGCACGGGCCGGGTGTTTCTCGAGACTCTGGACGGCAAGCTCAGTGATACCGCTATGCTAATCAGGGTACGAACCACACGGGGAACGATCCGGCCCGGGATCTATAAGAAGGGCACACCTGTCAAAATCGCTTTCCGCGACGAGAGAAAAGGCGAAATCGAAGACATCTTTGCGCTGCCCCAGTCTGAGCTTACGGCTGAGCAACTCGCCAAGAGTCCCTTGCTTGAAAGCGAGATCGAGTGGGGCAGGCTCTCTGAACAAGAATTAGGCGAGGCGACTCCGCAACTTCAGGAAGCCTTGCGCGAAGTCAAGATCCATTTCCAAAGACTTGCCGAAATGGTTCCGCAAAGCGCGCGAGCGACGGCCAATCTGGCCAACTGGAATCGTAGTGTCAACGTCCAGACGGGCGGTGGAAATTTCAGTTTTGCTGTGAAGAAGGGAAAGTTGCAGGTGCGAGATGAGAGTGCTGAAGAAGCGGATTTGGTCTTAAGAGTAAAGGACCCCTCTGTTCTCCTCGCATGGCTGCGCGATAGTACCGAGGGCGTCGGGGAAGGATTTGGGAGCCCGGCGCTAACCGATCTGGTAGTCGAGGGAACGCTGGTGCTGAATAAGCCCGAGTTGGAGACTATCACTCGCCTGGATCGCGTTCCGCGCTCCCTTCGGCGAGACCACGTCTTAAAAGGTTAAAGGATAAAGGGTAAAGGCTAAAGGCTGAGGGTTAGGGGTCGAGAATCAAAGGAAGTCCTTCACCCTTTATCCTTTACCCCTTATGCTTTACCCTTCATCCCTTACAGTTCATCCGCCTCAAACCCGGAGGTCCGCGCTACCCAAGCTTGAGCGGCCGGGTGAGGGGATTGCGAGCTCGGCGCTGAAAGCCCATTAGCTACCGGCCGATAATGTAACGCAAAGGATCGATCTCTTCACGCAGGATTCGCAGTTCCTCTTTTTCTGGCGGCTCTGTCTGCCTTACACCAGGCGCCGCAAGTATTTTGAAGCCGGTGTTTTCTTGAACCTGGGCAAAGCTCACCCCCGGGTGGAGGCTCTCCACTTGCATGCGCTTTGACTCGTTATTAAAACTCATCACGGCGAGGTCTGAAATGACCCGGTATGGCCCGCACCCGCCAGGAAGACCTGCTGCTTCACGTGCCCCTGGGCCGGACAAATAGCCAGGCGTAGTGAGAAAATCAAGCCTTTCAACGTAGCGCCTTCGCTGGTGCGGCATCAGCACCATGATTCGCCAACAGAAGCTTGCCAAATCGTCGGCGCCTCCGCTGCCCGGCAGGCGGGCCCTGGGCTTCACGTAGTCACCGATTACGGTGGAGTTAAGGTTGCCGTAGGGGTCGATTTGCGCTCCACTCAGGAAGGTATAATCCACCATCCCACGCTGGCAAATCTCCATGATGTCGTTCATGCTGGTGACCATCAAAGCCCGATAGAAACTGCGCGAGTCCCCTACCGAAATGGGCATTGACGCCATCAGCGGCGCAAGCCCCCCAGCTTCAAAGACAATCAGGAGGTTCGGCGCATGAGTCTTCTGGGCCAGCACGGCTGCGGCCACTGGCGCGCCCGTTCCCACCGCGGTCGTGGACCCATCCTCAAGCAGTCTCGCCGCCGCACAGATCATCAACTCCATTGCATTGTAGTCAGCCATCTCTAGTCCGCCTGTATCACAAGGCGCCAACCTCATCGCGCCGCGCGAAGAAAAGCAGATTCTTCGCTTCGCTCAGAATGACATCTCCCGCCGCGGCGGACTCACGATGACATGTCATTCTGAGTCCGCCGCGGCGGACGCAGAATCTGCTTCTGTTGCGGTTATGCCGCGCTGCGGCACCAGTAACTCCAGGGCGCGCAGTTCTCTGATTCGGTTCATTCCCCCGCAGAGCCGCAAGTAACTTTCGAAGTCCGGTGTGTCGAAGATGTACTTCTTGAGAAACTCGCTGAATTCAGCTTCGTCCTTCTCAACCTCGAGCCATAGGCGCAAGTGCTCTTCGTCTGAATAATATTCGCCTGGCATGTTCCCCGGGTAACACCCGAAAGGCACCTCGCAGACCGCATCCACGCAAAAAGCCGGGATAATAGTGGACTCGGGGTGACTCCGGATCTCATCATTACTCACCAGGTGTTCCACAGAAACAATCACACGCTTGGATGCCCGGCCTATGTCGAAGTCAGCGACTGTGTTTCCCCGGATGCGGCAGTTGCCATAGCAATCCGCCTCGTGAACGTGAATAATGCCGACGTCCGGATAGAGAGCCGGGAGAGCAACTAGTTTACGGTGGCTGAAAGGACATTCGATCTGCTTGGCGGCACTGAAACTGAAAGTGTCTGTTCCCAACATCGTGTAAGAGGGAATAAAGGGGATTCCCGTAGCGGCAGCACGAAACCGGCAGGCCAGGGCGTAGTTTGTCCATTCACAAATCTCGACCTCACCGCTCTCGACTACCCGTCGGCTGTGCGGGGACAGGCCCCGCGCCTCGAGCCCGATAACGTACGCTATATCGACGCGCGCTATAAGCCTCTCCCCGTGCATGTTCCCTGCGGCCACGATCTCGAAATCGTGCGTCGCAGTGTGTCCCGCGAACCCTAAATTCCGCTTCTTTTGCCGTAATATCTCGTGCAGGATTGCCGTAGCGATTCGGTTGGTCCCGAAGCCTCCGGAGGCCACGTAGTCGCCGTCCTTCACGAACCTTGTCACCGCCTCCTGCACGGACATCAGCTTGTTCGTCAGTGCCCTGTTCTTCTGCCGAAAAAAGGCGCGGGCGGCTTCGCTATCAGGGTTCATAAATAGTGGACCCGACCCGCAGCTCAGCTCGCTCATGCTACCTCCTCCAGTGGCTAGCACACTCTAATATCATAACGAATCCATTGCAAGCGCGGATGCCGGGCGGAGCAGGGTCGCGTCAAAGCCCCCGAGACGTAACGTCCCAAAGCGGCTCTGACGCGACCCTGCCGGGCGGAGAATCGACGTGGGCCCCGCTTATGCGGAAGTCTCAAGTTTCCACATTATCCCCCATTATGCTCTAATAAAGTGTGGGGGTGGCTTTCGATGGGGGCGCCCGGACTTCTGGCAGAAATCTTTCAGGACGACGATCTATTGCTGCTTGCCAAGGCAGTACGTGAATTCGCCGAGCGCGAGCTTGTGCCGTACCTTCGAGAGTTAGGCATGGAGGAGTTCGCGGACAAATTCCTTCCGCTGGCTGCCGCGAGTGGATTTCTGGGCACGGCCATCCCCAGCGAATTCGGGGGCCAAGGTGGAACGCTGCAAGCATTTCTACCTGTCATCGAGGGTATCGCGGCTTGTGATGGGTCGTTGGCCCTAACGCTTACCGCGCATGAATCACTTGCGGCCACGCATGTATTACTGGCTGGGAGCGGCGAGCAAAAACGGAAATGCCTCCCTGACTTGATGACGGGTAGGAAAATCGCCGCGTGGTGTCTCACGGAGCCTCAGGCGGGCAGCAACATCTTTAATGATATGAGAGCAAAGCTCTCGAGAGCTTCGCGAGGCTGGATACTTAGTGGGGAGAAGACCTTCATCACCAACGGATGCCACGCTGATCTCTACGTCGTCCTGGCGCAAGCCCTCGGCCCGGACGGGCAAGATGCAGGCATAACCGGCTGCCTGGTGGAGAGGCAAGGTAATCAAAACGGAATCACCGCCACGCCGCTGCACGGCAAAATGGGGATGTGGCACAGCGACACCGCGGCGGTGAGATTTGATAACGTCTTTATTACTGAGGATTCTATTCTGGGCACGGTTGGAAGCGCTGGACAGGTTACGCGACGCGTCCTTTTGCGGGCAAGAATTGGCGTAGCGGCCCTTACCCTGGGCCTTGCCCGCGACTCGCTCGAGCGGGCCACCGGTTACACCAAGACGCGAAACATCGGCAAGGCGACTCTTTTTGAGCAACAGCTTACCCGCGCGAAACTCTCCGGCATGGAAGAAAGCTTGTGGGCGGCGTGGCAAGCCGTGCGTGGCGCAGCGCGGTTGGCTGATCAATCCAAGCCCTTCAAAGTGCAGGCGTGCATGGCCAAGGTGTTTGCTACGGAGACGGCCTTGCGCATTGCCGACGAGGCCATCCAACTCCTCGGCGGCTACGGCTACATGAGGGATTATAAGGTCGAGCAAAACTACCGTGACCTGCGCCTCCTCACCATTGGGGAAGGCGCCTCCGAAATCCTGCGGCTCACCATTGCCGGGCATCTGGGAGAGCCTGGGTTTGGCGGCGAGGACCTCATCCCTTCGCTCGAGAGCCTGGAGAGTGATGCCGGATTGAATCGCGGATCGGCCAGCTCCCCCTGGGGCCCGTTTCATCATGCCCTTCAACTTGCCAGCGATTCATTCCGGATTGCACTCGAACAAGTCAAGAAGGCTGAAGGTTGTGAAGATTTGTTTTCGGACTGCCAGTCCAGTGCAATTAAGGTCGCAGACCTGAGTACCAAACTATGGGTAGCCGGTCAGGTAATCCGCTCCGGCGCTCAGCTTGTGACCCGTGGGACCGCTTCCGGAGAAATAATGTCTCTCGCAAAATCTTTTCTCGCCAAAGCTTCCATCGAGGTCTGCCAGCAGGCCATGGAACTTCTTCAAGCACACGGCCTGACCGATGAAAGGCTGCTAAGTAACTACTCAGCAGTGCTGATCCGCGTAAAACGTGGCGACGAGCACTGAGGTGTCGAGAAAAGCCTTCATTGGCCTTTCCCGGCGTTCTGGCGCTGGCGATCGGCCCGAATGTTGCGGAGCGTTTCATTCGTTTCGCTGGCGGTGAGCGGCTCGCCGCTGCGGAACACCCAGACGCCGCGTTCCTTTTGTAGAGGCGTGGCGCCGCGCCGGGGCCGCAAGCTGACCTCGTCACCCTTGACGCTGAGGTCCAGAGTGTCGCCGGGGGAGAGCTGCAATTCGTCCCGGAGAGTCTTGGGAAGGACAACGCGGCCCGCTCGATCGAGGGTGACTTTGCTCCTCACAATCCCATTGTGCGATGGATGCGCCCATTTGGGAAATGGTATTCGTAAAACCCAATTAGTTCAAAGTCGGCGACTGACGAGATGCTACATCAAAGATCCCTTCGGCTTGGTTTACAACCTGACGAGCTAATGCCCCGACTTTCGCAGGGCTTGGATGCGTGGCGCGCGGCTCTTGGGGCTGTCGAGGCTGAACGACCGGGCGTCTCCCAACTCGGTGCGAATGTATTCCTCGGTGCGCCGAACGGCCTTTTCGAGTTCCGCATTGGAATGAATGAAGGACGTCCAGGCAATGGATTGGCTCTCCGGGTCGTACTCCCACAATCCCACCAGCCGCCCGCGGTCGAGAATGGCATGGCTCGGCAAATCCATGAGACCGCCCACCTCCACTTTTTTTGCCTTGAGGTCTATGACGGATTTCTTCAGGTCCTCGGCTGCAAGCAGGCTCTTTACGTCGCGTCGCAGCAGCAGAATCCCGTCAAGGTTGCTCACCAGCACATACTGCGGCTCTTTGGGCGCCTTGAAGGCATGAAGCTCCTCGTAGCGATCCGGCAGCATGAGCCGGTCGTCGCCGTCGGCGAGTGGCCGGAGCTTCAACGGTGCGATGGCGGCTTGGGCAGCTTTGACCCCGAGCGCTGCAAAGGCCTGGAATTCTGCGTCGGTCGCGGGCCCGATCCAGTCAAAGTAGAAACGCGCCAATTGCGTGTAAGCCTCTTCGAGAGAGAGCCGGAAGCCGGCAAGCGGATTGGGACGCCACAGCGTGTACCGGTAGCGTTGCTGATCCAACCGGCCGTTGGTGGGAACGCGCCGAATCTCGCCTTCCGCTTGTAGCTGCCCCAGGGCGAGCGGGAGCGTGGTAGTGAGGCCCTTCTTCTTGCCCTCTTCGCCCAGGCTGCGCGAGGCTTTGCCCGTTGCTTCGCGCAACTCCTCCGGGTCAAGCGGGCCGTTGGTCAAAGCCTCGAGCACGGCTCTCGAAAGCTTGGCGATCTCAGCGTCGGTCACGCCCAGCTTGCGGGCGACCTTCATGTCGGCTTCGGGAGCGCCCTGGCCCAGCTTCAGTCCCAGCGCGAAAGCGGAGTTCGGGAGCACATACGTGCAGCCGCGCGCGGAGGGCAGTTCGTGGATTGCAAGGCTTGCCATTGCTTGGTCCACGGCTTCACGGCTCGCGCCGCAGCGCGCATGTAGGCCCAGATACGGCCCCGTCCCGCCCACCGACCGCGCCCAGCCGGTTTGCTCCAGCACCTGCGCTGGCGTCGCATCCGCCAATCGCCCATCCAGCACTTGCCGATGCGACCACCAGGCTCGAATCTTCGCAGCATCCATAAGCGCCCCCTGAACCTGTGAAATATAAGTAGTATTATCCCTCTGCCTATCAGCGTACCATATTAGCGCTCGCCATGCCCACCCACAAACGCCATATTGCACGCGAACGGCTGGGAATTAGGCCTCTGCCCTTTCCCCAAGGGGGAGAGGGCAAGTCGCGCAAGGCCAGAAGATCTGAGCAAAAATGTAGAATGTCCAGCCGCAGACCGCAAACGTTCTGCGCCAGCTGGCCTAGGCCGCCGGGAACACTGTTGCCGCAACGGACAGCACCTTGGCAATATCCGATACAATCGCGGCCGCGGTGCTGATTCGGTTTATTAGTGAGTTGATTTGTTCTTGAAGCGTTTTCAGCTCCTTGTTCACGGTACCCACTCGCGCCAGGAGAGCATCATAAGCCGCATTCCTGGTTTCTAAGTCAGTCGCGACCAGCTGAGTGATAAGGCTGGTGACAATTTCGATGATCCCGTAAAGTTGATCCTTCACATCCATGCTGTCCGCTGCCCAATATGCTTGGTTCAGGTCGCCGAGCAAAATAGAGTAAGCGTTGTCGAGGTCTTGCTGTCCTGGAGTCATGGGAATGCCCCCCCTTTACTTAGTGTTAGAAAGTGACTTGTAATACGCGTCGAGACGCTGTGCTTCCACTGATAAATCTCCCAGATCGGCTGTCAGCCTTTGCTTCGTCTGTGCCGCTTTCACGAGTTCGGTATGTGCTTGTGCCAGCTGCTTCAGCGTCACCTGCACCTGCAGGAGCGTCAGATCAGCGGCGCTCCGCTGTCTGAGTAATGCGAGAGGCTTTTGAATCTCGGCGAATCTTGCATCCGGGCTGAAGCAGTTGGTAGGTGCTTTTGCTCCATTGCATTCGTTATGCAAAATGTATTGGTTCTGAGAGAGGATGATACTGTTATACTGGACCCAAAGCACTTGCCTCAGTCCGGAACCCTCAGGACCCTTTGCGGGATCAGTGTTGACGCTGCCAATGTCTGCAATTAGGAGCTTACAAATCGACTGGATGTTTGGATCCATCTTTTCGATCAACGGGGGCAGATTCTTCTTCAGTTTCGACTCAATGAGCCAGTTACCGAGTGCATCTACGGCGGTGGCTGCTTCATTAGCGAAATTGCCGGGCAGTTTGGTTGTGATGTTCTTAAACTGGGCTGTCTTACTCAAGGAGGTCAATGAATTGCCCACTGCTGTGCTGGCTTGGTTCAAATTGTCAACATCATTCGAGCCCGTCAGGCTGTTCAGCTCCGATGCGTATTGCTTCAGTCCTTGGAGAATCTGCAGGCGCACATTCAGATCCTCCTCTTTAAGCCATCCAGCGGGTATCGTAGATGGATCGACCTTGCCGTCGTAAGTAACCGCATAATGGAGATTCTGAGCATCGCCATATGCAGCATTTACGCTCTCAAATGCACCTTGTACATTGGTGCTCGTGAGTTCCGCGGCCTGCGCGAACGCGGGAACAGTTGAACGGATCTGTTTCACGCAGCCGGTAAGGAAAATACTTGCCATCAATGGTAGGAGCAGATATCCCCGAGAAACTCGTGTGGGCATACGATACACCTCATCAAGAGTGGATTGTAAAACCGACGTAGCGTGCTGGTTGAACAATACTGCCAGCACGCAATTCACGTCTCGGCCAGGGTCCCGTTTTGCAAATCCAGACCCGGAGTCGCTGTAGACGTGACCGTCTCCGTTTTGGGGGCTCGTTTCGCGCCCCGATCCCGAACCACGCCGTGAGCTAGCTAGAAGCTCAGAGTTCATCCCTTCCCCAAAAAGACCCTACCTGCTTTTTGTCATGACCTCCTGCCGGTAAAACGTGTAGAAAAGATCGTAAATCGACTTCGCGAAATCCTCACCGCGTTTCCTCATGCTGAAGTAAGACACGGTCGTGGCGGCGATAAGGAGTGCGAGGATCCACCCAAAAAGTCCCGTGGCCTGTTTTTGCTGCACTTCTCCCCATTCGAACGCCAGGGCCGAACCGAAAGCAAGAAGCAGCATCAACATAAACGTTAACAGCGCCCGGAACAGTCCGTAATGCGCATTGAAAGCAAGCGGCCGGTCACTCAGCTTCTTTTGCTCAACTAAATTCAAACATTGGTAGAAAACCTCCTGATACCTGGCGCGTAAAAGTTCCAAGGCCTTCTTCTCGTTGATATCTCTTGGAATGGTTGGTTCAACAGGCTCTCCAAAATAGTCTGTGACGGCATCTTTCAACTTCTTCCTGTGCTCCGGCGTGAAGCCCTCGCCGCCGTCGATAAGCCACCTCCATGACGGGAATCCCCCAGTGGCCGCCAGAACGGCCCTCTCAACAAGACTCTGGGCGAGGCCCTGAATAAGCAGCCCGGTGATGTACGCCCAAGCGATTAACACTGAAGCGTCGCTAATCGACCCGGAGATGGTTATCATGGGCGCGTGCCCGAAGAACTGGGCCAGCCAGTTGACTGCCGACAGGAAGGCAAGGCCGGGTATGAGGTTCGCGAGAAATTCGTAGAGGCCGAATTTTTGGAGCATTGCGTCAACGCCTCCGTGGGGGCCAGGGGTGAGGGCTGCGTCTAAGGACGCGTTCGCTCATTCCAACCGGCGCGGGCCATTTTCAGTACTTCTGTAAGTATTCCTGGCAGAAAAGCCAGATCGCAGCCCAGCCTACAGCGGTGATGAGGGTACACTCCTTAGGGTTCCAATCACGCGCCACTGGGTAATGAAAGCAAATCCTCCAGTCCTTTCTGAACATATGCTGAACTAGATACTGCCCTTTGATCCTGTCCAAACAATACGCCGCCGGGGGACTTATTGGATACCAGGCTGGGACTATGAACAAGACCCTGTAGGCTCCACCCCATATTGTGCTCAACTTGACAAGAAACGCTGTGCGGATTTGACTCTCTTTGAAAGCACTCCCAAGGGGTGGATGAAGTTGGAATGCGGTTTGTGTCGTGATTCTGTCGACGAGTTCGAAGGCATTCTCAACAGCCCTCAACTGGGTTTCCATCTCTTCTGGGGAGAGGGCGGCTAGTCCCCCTCCGGCGGGTCATCTGCCTTGTCGCCGCCATGAAAGTGAGTGGGGCGATAGTGGACGCCACTCCCCGGCGTGGTTGAAGGGCTTCCAGAAGGGCCAATGTAGATTGAGGCGGAAGCCGCAAGGGCGCCGGCCACCTGCCTAGCTTGTTCCTTCACACCCTCAGGATCCTTCCCGGCGTCAGGAACAACATTGGTGATCCCCTCATCATTGAACTCGAACAGTATCGAGCCATCGTCCTTGGTGGTGAAGACTTGCTCTCTTGTGACCCGCCGATAGGTTGCCATTGCCGTCTTGTCGGGGTGCCCATACTTATTGTCTTCCCCGACGCTGACCACCGTATAAAGCGGCTTGACGATTTCCATGACCTCTTTCACGCAGCCATGGTCCGACCCGTGATGGGCCGCGACAAGCACGTCCGAGGGGAGCCACTTCTGAAAATACTTGAGAATGCTCTCCCAGCGCTTGTCCTCGCAATCGCCAGGAACAAGAATTCCGACTTGCCCAAGGGTCAGTTTGACTACCAGAGATGCGTTGTTACTCGTGTCGCTGTCGTCAGGATGTGGGCCTAGTGCTTTGAGCTGCACCGAGCCCGCATTCGATTCATCACCGGCTGTGGGTTTCTCTACGACCGTTCCGTCTTTCACGAGTTCAGCGAGAACTTTCTTGAACGCTTTCCAATTCTCCGTTTCCTTCGGGAAATCTGGAATCCATATCAGCTCGATGTCGTAACGCGCCGCAAGCATTCGGAGCCCGTCTACATCGGCGTGGTCTTCGTCTGTACCTGTTATGACGAGTAGAACAATCCGTTTGATTCTTCGGCGCCCAAGATAGCGCAACACGTACTCGGGGGCACCTTTTAGGTTGCAATCAAAGATTATGCAATCTCCGTCCCCTAATTCCAGTACCTGGAAGCTACCTTGCCCAACGTCGATAACAGTGAATGCGTACTGCCTCTTTTCTGCGTCCATGGTTTTGCGGGGGACCTCCTTGATCTCCGTGTCGCCTAAATTGCCGGCAACGACTTTGGCGTAACCGCGTCCATCAATAAGTGACTTGCATACCCTGAGGAAGCCGCTAACAAGCAGAGCTTCCCATCTTCTGTAAGCGCTGGCGATGCTAGAATTCTGTAATCCGCATACGCCAGGCCAGCAAGCATTGTCAAGCTGTGAAAGAACCGGCGGTGGTTAGGGTTTGAGGCTGGTCCTAACGCATCGGGGGCCAAAGCCAAGGCAGCCCCGACGCTGGAAAACCCCAGAAAACCAAGCCAAGTGGTCTGGCGTCCTGTAAGCCAGCAAATGAGTAGGTAAGCTGCACCGCCTGCGCCTGCACCGAGGAGAAGATGCTTTTGGGAATCAGCCATTCTGGACTCCTTGATCGAGGTTCTGGTGAACGAGCGCGAATGGGTCTCGCGGGGACGCCTTAGCAAGTGTGGCGAGCACCGGGGCTTCGAAGGCCAAATATAATTGCGTTTCCCTTGTGGAGTTCCGTTCTACCATGATAATATTCTAATGCCGTGTGTTTCTGATGTCAAGTATTGTTTCATAGAAAATCTTGGAGGTGGCGATGCAACGTAAACCCCTCGAAAGCCTGGGTGCGATCGTGCGGGAAAAACGTGCGGACAGGAAGCTCCGTGAAACGGCTCGCGAAATCGGAATAGGCCCTGCCACTCTTATGAGAGTGGAGGCAGGCAGGGTCCCCGACCTGGAGACTTTTGGCAAACTATGTAGCTGGCTGGAAATGGACCCGACTCAGTTCATGGGAATTGGCCGCGACGACTTGGCGGAAAGGAAGGCACGACCTTACAGTGACAGGATGGTTCAACTGTCGGCCCACTTCAGGGCAGACAAGACACCTGAGCTCGAGACAGTGAAGGCGCTGGCGCAGATGGTTTTTCTGGCACTAAAAACTCAGCCCGGGCGACCTGATGTGGATGGGTAACGATGCAACTCGAGCGTGGATTCAAATCGTGGACTGAGCGCGTCGCATTGAGCCTGAGGAGCGACCTTGGGCTCCCACCAGATGGTGCCCTTGACCCCCGACGGTTAGCAGAACATCTGGATGTGCGCCTCGCGACCCCTTACGAAATCGCCGGGTTGCCCGAGGCCGATTTGAAGCAACTGCTTGAGATCGACCCATGGGGCTGGTCCGCCGTGAGCATTCTGGAGAGCGAGTCGCCGCTCATCATCTACAACCCTCGACACTCAAGAGCACGTCAAGCAAGTGATATCATGCACGAGCTTGCTCACTTGATCCTCGACCATAAGCCGGCAACGCTGATCCCTTCCCCGGATGGAAGACTCGTAATGCGCAGCTACAATGAGACTCAAGAGAATGAAGCGAACTGGCTAGCGTGGGCTCTCCTGCTGCCGCGAGACGCGCTGATGATGTGCAAAAAGCGGGCATTCTCGTCAGCTGAAATTGCACAAACCTATGGGATAAGCGAGAAACTTGTCAGCTTCCGTCTTCATGTCACCGGGGTCGAAGCACACATGCGGGCGGCAGCACAATACCGGCGCAGTAGGCGACTGAGGGAATAGCAGCACATGCGGAGCTCTCAGTCGATAGAGCTGACAAGCGGAACTAGTATTTCGAAACGAAGCTGTGCACCAACGGCTACAAGGTCTTTCAGTTCATAACGCGCCCAGTCAAGGTGCGGGATAAAGAAGCGTAGCGCGGACCTGTCTTGTGGGTCCGCGGCTTTCAGTTTCAAATCCTCGCGTTCTCATCGGCTGGGCAAGGCACGCGATCAAGCGTCAGCCCGCACTGGCTCTCCTGTTCGGTGGCATCGAGGGCACGGAAGAAATGTAGCGCAACGCTCGCCCTCTAGCACGTCAGCCGACGGACGGCTCTCCCATCGCGACGCGGGGTTGCCAGCGCGGCCAAGCAAGTGTAGCGCCGACCCCGCCTTGAGGGGTCAGCGCTACTGCGGCGCGGAACCGGCGAAGGACCGCAGGGCTTGAAAACGAGCCCTGCGCTACGGGAAAGGCCACCCGCCCGATCAGAAGCCGCAGAGTTTCGAACAGCCGAAGCTGTGCCCGCTTTTCCCGCTGATTCCTCATGACCCCGGCACGGCCAGATATGACCTTATTGGCTTGTCAGCACGTGATTTATAAGTTACAATAGAAACGTGGTCGAAATTCGCCACTACGTCAGCCGCGCCGGGAAAGATGTCTTTGACGACTGGCTGTCGCAACTGGCGGATGCCCGCGCACAGGCGAAGATTGCTAGCCGAATTAACCGGCTCGCCGTCGGGAATTTTGGCGACTGCAAGCCGTTGCGACAGGGTGTGTGCGAGTTGCGGATCGATTGGGGACCGGGCTACCGGGTCTATTACGCGATGCTAGGGAGGTTATGCGTATTGCTGCTCTGCGGTGGCGACAAACGAAAACAGTCGTCAGATCTCGACCGGGCGCTGGAGTACCTCAGAGATTATAGAGAAAGGACCGAAACCTCATGAAACGTAAAGCCAGCACCTCCCACGACGAGGCCATAGTCCGGCGGCTCCGCAAGGACTCGGATTTTGCCGCCGAGTACCTCAAAACGGCATTGGAGGATCAGGACGAACCCCGCGTTCTGCTCATTGCCTTGCGCCACCTCGCCCAAGCCCAGGGCATCGCCAAAGTTGCTAAGGCCGCCGGCATCGAGCGAGAGAGTCTTTACCGGGCATTGTCGGTCCACGGCAACCCTCGTCTGTCCACGTTGGTTGCGGTCACCAAGGCAATTGGGCTCAGGCTCACCGTCGAAGCCGCTCAATAATCCCTTCTTCTTTAGTGAGTATCTTTACAGCGCGACAGACGAGGTCAGTTCGGGCATCTCATCCCATGTACGCCCTTCGAGTTCCCGTCCCGATTTCTTCTTTCTCGCCCCGCCCCACTGCTTGAAGAAGAAGGGAACGCCCGCGTCAAGACACTGGTTCCGGATCTCTAATACCCAGGCTGGATCTATAGGGCGGGCGCCGGGGCCGGATTCTCCGCCCACGATCACCCAATCGATACCTTTGAGATTCAGGCTGGGCGGCAGGCCGAGGAGCGGCTCGAGCGAGAGGAATTTGACCATTGCACCGGTTCGGCGAAGGTGGCCAATGCGGAATGTGTAGGTCTGATTCTCGACGCTCACACCCATGCAGATGTGCGCCTTCCAGGGGAGCAGGGGCGAAAGCTCCAGCAACCGGTCTGATCTCTTTCTCAGGCTTTTCTCCGCGTGGACGGCTTCGCGGGTCAGTGCTATCATTTAACGTATGGGAACTGCTCCAAAGTTCGTAGTCGGAACGAGTGGCCGGAGAGAAGCGGTCTTGCTGGACATGAACCAGTACCGCCGTATGCTGCAAAAGCTCGAGGATCTGGAGGACGCGCTGGCTCTCGATCGCGCCGAAAGAACTTCCAAGAAGCTGGTTCCGTATGAAGACGTGCGCCGACGGCTGAAGCGGGCCGGCAAATTGTGAAATACAGAATAATGTTCCGCGATTGCCGGCGTTGTGGGAACATAGGGGTATGGTACACCAACAACAGTTTTCACTTCACACCGCAGGGCAAGGCGACATGCACGACATCACTCCTCAGGTGGCTGCCGCCCTCGCTCGGTCGAGCATCAAGACCGGGACGGTCACCGTTTTCAATATCGGCAGCACGGCGGCCGTCGGCACGATCGAATTCGAGCCCGGGCTACAGCATGACCTGCCGGCCATCCTCAGCAAGCTCATCCCCCCCAGCCGCAGCTACGGCCACGAGCAGGCGTGGCACGACGGCAACGGCCATTCGCATTTGCAGGCGACCCTGCTCGGTCCCTCACTGACCGTGCCCATTAGCGGAGGCGAACTGGTGCTCGGAACATGGCAGCAGATCTTCCATCTCGAGTGCGATGTGCGCGGGCGCGAGCGCACGGTGATGGTCACCGTGATGGGCGAAGCGTAAGGATGCCGGAAGAGCAGGTGTCAGGCACCCCACACCAAGCCCTGCCACGTAGTCCCTGGGACCTGAAACCTGGCACCTGGTACCTGGCACCTTGTACCTGACACCTGGTACCTGGCACCCGGCACCTGCTCTTCTGACACCTGACACCCGACACCTGACACCCGACACCTGATTCCCGACACCTGATTCTTTGACACTTTCAGACCCCTATGCGATAATTTTGCATCTAATTCTGAGAGACTAGCGGGGCAGGAAGGGACTATGCATAAACTTGGCAGAGGACTTTGTGTTGGAGTGGGCGTCATTTTGTTGGGGGCCACGGCGCTTTTTGCGGCTCAGGATTCCGCTCCCTCGGGCGCGGGCAAAGCGCCGGCGGAGGCGGGTCCGGCAGTGGTGGACCACGCCCAAGCCTATTACCACTTCATGCTGGCGAGGCGGTACAAGGAACTGGCTGGCGTGTACAACCACGCCGACTACATTGACCGAGCTGTTTCCGAATACAAACAGGCCATTGCCGCCGACCCCGAATCATTGTTCTTGCGGGTTGAGTTGGCGGAGCTCTACTGGCGCGTGTCCCGCGTTGGCGATTCGATTCATGAAGCGGAAGACGTTTTGAAGTCCGACCCCGACTACCCCGATGCCCACCGCTTACTGGCCCGGATTTACTGGCACATGTTGGGTGAGAACCAGACCGACAAGAACAACAAGGAAAACCTTGCCAAGGCCATTCAACACATGGAGGCCCTAACCCGCCTGCAACCTTCGGATATGGACTCGTGGCAGGTTCTGGGACGGCTTTACAAAATGAACAACCAGGGCCAGAAGGCCGAAGAAGCCTTCAAGAAGGTCCTGAACGTGGACCCTGACTCGAAAGAGGGTCTGAGCAGCCTGGCGCAGCTTTATTTCGAGCAAGGCGACTACGAGGGGACGGTGGACCTGCTCAAGAAGATTCCCGAAGCGGATATGGATCCGCCCCTGCTCGGAATGCTGGGCTACGCCTACAGCCAGACGCACGACTATGATTCCGCCGTGGCCACCTATGAGAAGGCTTTGACCCAGGACCCCGAGAATCAGGAACTTCGCCGGGCTTATGCGGACGCGTTGATGGGCATGGGAAACACTCCGGCCGCGCGGGAGGAATTCGAGAAGGTATTGAAAGCTGACCCTGACGACGGGTTAACCTATCTCCGGCTGGCCCAACTGGATCGCCAGGAAGGGCGTTTCGATCAGGCCCGCAAAGAGCTCGAGCGCGCCAAGGCGCTCCAGCCGGATAATTCGGACAACCCAGAGGTTGCTTATCAGCAGGCCTTGCTCGAGGACGCCGTCGGAAACCAGGACAAGGCCATCGAGATTTTGCAGGGACTGGTAAAACAGTCGGAGCGGGAAGGGGACCAATACACGTCTGCCGGGGCGAACAATCGCGCCGTCTTCCTGGAGCGGCTGGGTTTGATTTACCGCGCGCAACGAAAATACGATCTCGCCTTGCAAGCTTTCAAGCAGATTGTGGCGCTGGGTCAAGGGCAGGTGTCGCGGGGTGAGCAGCTCATCGTGGACACGCTGCGCACGAATCGCCAACTGCCGCAGGCCCTGAGCGAGGTGGAGTCGGCGTTGCAGAAATTCCCTGATGATCGGGAGTTGCGCGTTCTCCGCGCCTACCTCGAGGGCGAATTGGGACACGTCGATGAAGGGGTCAAGCAGCTTCAAGCCCTCATGAAGAATACGCCGGCCGATCGGGAGCTTTACCTCAACGTGGCCAATGTGTACATCCAGGCAAAACAGTTTAGCGAGGCGGAACAGGCGGTCAACAAAGCGCTGGGGCTCACCTCCAAGCCCGAGGAGCAAGAGTACTCGCGCTACCTGCTGGGCTCCGTTTACGAACGCCAGAAGAAATACGACCTGGCGGAAGAGCAATTCAAGAAAGTGCTGGCGGCCGATCCCTTCAACGCCTCGGCGGCTAATTATTTAGGCTATATGCTGGCGGACCGGGGAGTGCGCCTGGAGGAGTCGGTGAAATACATCCAGAAGGCTTTGCAACTGGAACCGAACAACGGCGCTTATCTCGATAGCCTGGGCTGGGCATACTACAAGATGGATCGCTGCGACCTCGCCGCGCCGCACCTGGAAAAGGCCGCGCGCCTGATGTCCGACGATCCGACCATCCATGAACATCTTGGTCGCGTTTACCTGCGCATGGGTAAAGATACCCTGGCCGAACAGGAATGGGAACGCGCCCTGAAGGATTGGCCCCAGGCGGTGTCGAGTGACTTCGATGCCGAACAGGCGGCCCAGCTCCAAAAGGACCTCGAGAACCTGAAGCTCCGCCTCGCCAAGCAACCTTCGGCCCGGAAATAATTGGTAGCGCGGGCGTCTCGCCCGCGCTACAAACCCACTAATTTGATAAAGTCCATTCGTCTGCGTGCCTTCGCGAAGATCAACTTGGGGCTGAAGCTCTTGGCCAAGCGCCCCGACGACTATCACGAGATCCGCACCATTTATCAGACTATTGCGCTTCACGACCGGCTGGAGCTTTCCCTCGGCCGGGCCGGAGAAGGAATCCGCTTCGAGTGCGATAATCCGGAGATACCCTCCGGGGGCGACAACCTCGTGTATCGCGCCTGCGATCTCTGGCGGCGCGCGACCGGCTTTCGTGGCGGGGTGCGGGCGCGGCTGGAGAAGATGATTCCCGCAGGAAGCGGCCTGGGCGGCGCCAGCAGCGATGCAGCGGCGACGCTGGAGGGATTGGAACGGCTGACCGGCGAACGGTTGCCGCCGCGCCGGAGGTTTTCCCTGGCGGTCCATTTGGGGTCCGACGTCCCGCTCTTTCTGCTGGGCGGCAGGGTTCTCGGGTGCGGGCGCGGCGAGGAGGTTTATCCTCTTCCCGATCTTCCTCCTCGAAAATGCCTGGTGGTTTTTCCCGGGTTTTCCGTCTCCACCGCCGAGGCTTACCGGGAAGCGGGTTTGCGGTTGACAACCCCAGGCAAAGTCCGTAGCATTAAGGATGTCGGTGCGTGGCCACAGTTTCCCTTGCTGAATTGGGGACCGGCCGAAAACGACTTCGAGCGTGTCGTTTTCGCAAGGTGGCCTGAGTTGGCGCGGTTGAAGCGGCTTCTCATCCGGGCCGGAGCCGAGATCGCCTCCCTGACGGGGAGTGGTTCTGCCGTCTACGCAATCTTCGAATCCACTCGTCAGTTGCTCCACGCATCCAAGCTAATCCCCAAAGGATGGCTCGAGTTCCGGTCACGCACGTTGTCGCGAGCTGATTATGGGCGACTGCTGAGCGAGCGGTGAAAGGTGGGGAGAAGCATGGAATCTCCGCTGACACTTCTTGGGAGGTCGTCCAGTGGTAGGACACATGCCTTTGGAGCATGGAACCCTGGTTCGAATCCAGGCCTCCCAGCCAGATTCGAAGTTCGAGATTCGAAAAGCGAAATTCGAAAATCGAAGCTCAAGGCTCGAGTACATCTTAGGTGTTTGTAATTCGGCAGTCGATTTTCGAGTTTCCAGACCCGTGGTAAGGAAAAGAGAACGATGGATCCAGGTCAGCACAAACTGAAAGTCTTCACTGGGAATGCGCATCCGGCTCTGGCCAAAGAGATATGTGCGCAACTGAAGGTGCCCTTGGGCCAGGCTTACGTGGGACGGTTTCCTGACGGGGAGGTCCGCCTCCAGATCCTCGAGAACGTCCGTGGCGCTGACGTCTTCGTCATCCAGCCCACCTGCAACCCTGTTAACGACAACCTGATGGAACTGCTGGTGATGCTGGATGCCCTGCGACGCGCCTCGGCAGAGCGGGTTACGGCCGTAATTCCCTATTACGGCTACGCCCGGCAGGATCGCAAGGATCGTCCGCGGGTGCCCATTTCCTCGAAACTGGTCGCCGATTTATTGACTTCGGCGGGCACCGATCGGGTGTTGGCCCTCGACCTGCACGCCGGCCAGATCCAAGGCTTCTTCAACATCCCCGTGGACCACCTCTACGCTACGCCCGTGACGGTGCGTTATTTTCGGCGGCTGAAGCTGAAGGACCCCGTGGTGGTTTCGCCGGACCCGGGGGGCGTGGAAAGAGCTCGAGCCTTTGGCAAGCGGCTCAATGCGCCTCTGGCGATCATTGACAAACGGCGTGAAGACGCCAACGTGGTGGAAATGTTCAACGTGGTGGGCGAGGTGGAAGGCAAAACGTGTCTCATCGTCGATGACATGGTGGATACCGCCGGCACTTTGGTGAAAAGCGCTCAGGCACTGAGCGAGAAGGGCGCAGCCAAGGTCTACGCGTGTTGTTCGCACGGGGTGTTTGCGGAAAACGCCGTCGCCAGGATTTGCGCGGCCCCCCTCGAGCAGGTGGTGACCACCAATTCCATTCCGCTGCCGCCGGCGGCTGCCCAGTGCGGAAAAATCAGGGTGTTGAGCGTGGGCAATTTGCTGGCGCAGGCTATTCGGTCGATTCACGAGGAAACTTCGGTGAGCAAGCTTTTCATCTGAAGCGTGGAGGTTGGCCTCGAGGCTCACGGGTGGCGCATATCCGCCGCGGCGGACCTTTTATGCATGCGCCATCCGCGTTCGATCCGGTTTTCGAGTTTCGAATTTCGATTTTCGGTTTTTGGGAGCAGAACGTCATGACCCAGGTTCAGGCTGTAGAAGTCGAGGCGCGTCAGGATTTCGGGAAGAATGCGGCGCGGCGCCTGCGGCGTACGGGGCGGATCCCGGCGGTGGTTTATGGGGGCGGGGGGCCCGCGATTCCCGTGACGGTGGATCCCAAGGAGATTCTCCAGATTCTCCACTCCGAGTCCGGCCACAATGCCATCTTCACGCTGGAGATCCGGGGGAAGGCTCCGGCTCGAGTCATGATCCGCGACTGGCAAACCGAGCCCATTGAGGGCCACCTCCTTCACGTCGACCTGGTCCGAATCGCCCGCGATACGAAACTGAAGCTTCAGGTCCCCATTCATGTGAGCGGCGAGCCGGTGGGCGTAAAGGTGCAAGGCGGAATCTTCGAGTTCATGCTCCGGGAAGTGGAAGTGGAATGCCTTCCCGACGATATTCCAGAGCGTTTTGTCGCCGAGGTAAGCGGGCTCGAGCTGGGTAAGAACTTTCGCGTTTCCGACCTGCCGGTGGATCCCAAGGTCAAGATTCTGACCGATCCCGCACGCGTGGTCGCGCACGTGGTCGAGATGAGAGCGGAAGAAGAAGTGAAGCCTGCTGCCGAAGAAGTGGCGGCTGCCCCCGGCGAACCCGAGGTTATCCGCAAGGGCAAGGCCGAGGAAGGAGAAGCCGAAGCGGCCGCGCCGGAAGCCAAGAAGGAAGGCAGGGAAGGCAAGAAGGAGAGCTAGTTTCGAGCATCGAAAATCGAAATCCGAAACTCGAAATCCGGAAGGCATTTCCCAATTTCGAATTTCGCTTTTCGAATTTCGCTTTTCGCTTTTCGGCTTTCGAAATGAGAATGATCGTGGGCTTGGGAAACCCCGGCTACGAGTATCACCTGACGCCCCATAACCTGGGTTTTATGGCCGTGGACCGCTTGGCCGAGGAGTGTGGCGTGGGATGGGGGCATTACGAAGGTCAGGCGTTGACGGCCTCGACGCGCCTCGAGGGTTTGGATGTTCTCTTAGCCAAGCCCCAGACTTATATGAATTTGAGTGGGATGGCCGTGGCCAGGCTGGTCGAGAAATACAGGCTGGACGTAGGCGATCTGATCGTGCTGGTGGACGACGCGGCTCTTCCTCTGGGCAGCTTGCGCATCCGGCCCCGAGGCAGCGCGGGCGGCCACAAGGGGCTCAAGTCCATCATCGGCGCTCTCGGCTCGGGTGATTTCGCTCGCGTCCGCTTGGGGGTCAGTCCGGAGCAGCCCATCGAGGATAGGGTCTCCTACCTCCTGGGGCGATTCCGCGAGGCCGACCTCGAAACCGTCGCTGCCATGCTCGGCCAGGCCTGTGAAGCGGTGCACGTTATTCTTCGAGAAGGTTTGCAAAAGGCGATGAACCGCTTTAACCGGCGGATTTCAAGCCAACCATCGTGAGGTTCCATGCGTAATTACGAGATCATTTTTATCGTCCGGCCCGATGTCACCGAAGAAGACGTTGACAAGCTCATCGCGCAAATGGAAGGCGTGGTGACGGGCGCGGGCGGCAAGCTCGAAAAAGTGGAAAAGTTAGGCCGCCGCCGGCTTGCTTATCGCGTCCAGAAGCAGCGCGAGGGCATTTATATTCTCTTCCAGTTGCAGGGCTCCGGTGACACCGTCAAAGAGTTTGAACGCCGCTTGAAGGTTATCGACACGGTGATCAAATATCTGACCGTTCGCATTGACGAAGACTTGGAGCGCGCCGAGAAGTTCAAAGCTCTGCGGGCAAAGCAGGAGTCCAAGAGGCGCCGCTCCAAGCCCCCCGTGCCGCCTCCTCCCCAGCCGGCAGCGGAACTACCCCAAGGATGAAGGAGCAGATCAATATGGCAACACCCCGAAGCAATCCTGGAGACCCGGAGCGCCCGCAACCAAGGCGGGAGGGTGGACCTTCAGGTCCCAAGAAGCAGTTCTTCCGCCGGCGAAAGGTCTGCAAGTTCTGCGAGGAAGCGATTGACCTCATCGATTACAAGGACGCCCGCTTGGTGGGAGGATTCATTTCCGAGCGGGGCAAGATACTCCCTCGCCGCCTCACGGGAACATGCTCAACCCACCAACGATCTTTGAGCTTGGCGATCAAGCGCGCACGAAACATCGCGTTGTTGCCGTTTTCAACCGGGGGGTAGCAACCCGGCAGCGGGCTGGAGGCTGGGGAGTTATAAAGGTTAAAGTATAAAGTGTAAAGGTTTAGTCCATTAGCCTTTAGCCTTTACCCTTTACCCTTTAACCTTTACCCGCCCCCCGCGAAGGGAGTTTAAAGATGGAAGTGATTCTGCTTGAGAATATTGAAAAGCTTGGATTAAGAGGGCAAGTGGTGCGAGTGGCTGACGGCTACGGGCGGAATTATCTTCTGCCCAAGAATCTGGCCCTCGCCGCGACGCCTCAGAACCGTAAGCACATGGAACAGCAGCGTGTCCGGTTTCTGAAGCTGGAGGCGAAGGAAAAGGGCGATGCGGAGGATCTGGCGACGCTGCTCCGGGGCGTCAGCGTAACCCTGACTCGAAAATCCGGAGAAAAAGGAACACTCTTCGGCTCCGTCACGGCCATCGACATTGCCGAGAAACTGGCGGCCCAAGGCTACAACATCGACAGGCGGAAGATCGCTCTCGATTCACCCCTGAAGGTTCTGGGTGAATACGACGTGCCGATAAAACTGCACCGGGAAGTAACGGCTCTCATCAAGGTGACGGTGGAAGGCGAAGCGGAAACTGTAGCGCAACCTCCGGCCCCATCCCCCCCGCCCGCTCCTGCCCCGGAAGCAAAGCCGCCGGCCGAGTAACCACCATGGAGCGCGGGCGTCTCGCCCGCTGTGGCGGGAGCGTCCCGCTCCTGGACCAAAGAAGCCCTGTGGTATAATCTCTTCCGAATGGTCTTCTGATAATCGAGGGAAACTTCTCCAGCCATGTCAAACACTCCCGCCAGTGACCGGGCTGTACCTCACAATTTGGAAGCCGAGCGCGCCTTGCTCGGGTCCATTCTCCTGGATAATTCGGCCCTGAACGTGGCTCTAGAGGGGGTCGGGAAGGATGATTTCTTCTCTGAAGCCCACCGCATTACTTTCGAGAAAATGCTCGCCATCTCGGAGAAGAACCGCACCATCGATCTGGTCACGCTTTCCGAGGAGCTCGCCAAGGAGGGGCAGATCGAGCGAGCGGGTGGGGCCGCTTACCTCGCTGCCCTCACCGATGGTGTGCCCATTGGGTCCTCCCTCGCCGTCTCAGAGTATTCCCGCATCATCAAAGATAAGTCGATTTTGCGGCGCCTCATCAACGCGTCGCATAACGTTATTTCACGCTGTCTGGAGGGAACAGACGACCCCGACACGCTGATCGACTTGGCTCAAAGCCAGGTCTTCGACATCGCGGAGCAGAAGGTCCCATCAGGATTCAGCAACATCCTCGACATTATGAAGTCGAGTTTCGGGACGATCGACGATCTTCTCGACCGCGGCCAGCGTGTCACCGGCATCGAAACCGGGTTCGTGGACCTCGACAACATCACCTCAGGACTCCAACCCGGTGAACTGGTGGTGGTGGCCGCGCGCCCTTCCCTGGGCAAGACCGCCTTGGCGCTCAACATCGCCGCCCACGCCGCCATCAAACACCACAAAACAGTTGGGCTCTTCTCTCTCGAAATGAGCAAGGAGTCGCTGGTCATCCGTCTCTTGTGCTCCGAAGCGGAAACCGACAGCCACCGGCTGCGCAGCGGATTCGCGAGGAGCCGCGAAGATTGGAAGAAGTTAACCCGCGCTTTGGGCCGGCTCGGGGAAGCTCCACTCTTGATCGAAGACACTCCTGCCCTGAGTATCATGCAGATTCGCGCCAAAGCCCGGCGCCTGAAGATGGAAAAAGGATTGGACCTGGTGATCGTGGATTACCTCCAGCTCGTCTCAGGGCAGGGGCGCTTTGAGAACCGCACCCAGGAGGTCAGCTACATTTCGCGCGGCTTGAAGAGCATCGCCAAGGAGTTGAGGGTTCCGGTCCTGGCGCTTTCCCAATTGAGCCGTGCCCCCGAGCAGCGAAAGGGGTTTTTCCAGCGGCCTCAGTTGTCCGATCTGCGTGAATCCGGATCGATCGAACAGGACGCCGACGTGGTGATCTTCATTTTCCGAGAGCCCAAGGCGGCTGAGGAAAGCGAAGCGGAGGGTGAGTTGGACCGGCGCGGGATCGAGATGAAATTGATCGTCGGCAAGCAGCGCAATGGCCCCACCGGCGATATTCCGGTTGTGTTCATGCGGCCGTATGCGAAGTTTGCCAACATAGCTCGCGGCCAGAAGGCCGCGGAAGAATGAGGCGATCCCGCCTGTGAATGTTCCAACTGACAATCTGCTGCGTCCCACCTGGGTCGAGGTTTCGCTTTCAAAACTTCGCCGAAATTATGAGCGAGTCCGGCGTCTGGCCGGCCGGCGCCAAGTGATGGCCGTCATCAAGGCGGACGCCTACGGTCACGGCGCGGTCGCGGTGGCGAACTGTGTTGCCCAGTGTGGCGCGGATTGGTTCGGAGTGGCGAGCGTTGAAGAAGCCCTCGAGTTAAGAGCCGCAGGGATCACTCAGCCCATACTGCTGCTGGGCGGCCTCTATATGAGCGACCCGGCGGACCTCATCAAGTTTCGGCTCACCCCTTCGGTTTCCTCCACCGCCCGGCTTGACACTTACGCCGAGTGCGCTCGGCGCGGCGGCCGCCCCATCGAGTTTCACCTCAAGGTGGACACCGGACTGGGGCGCCTGGGGGTGCCGCCGGACCGGCTGGCGGCCTTCCTGGAACATTACCGGACGCTCGCGGGCGTGCGTTTAACAGGCCTGCTCACACAGCTTGCCTCCGCCGAGGATCTGGTGGCCACTCAGACGGAACTGCAAGGTGAGCGTTTCCGGACCGCACTCGCGCAACTGAAGTCAGACGGAATTGAACCCGCGTGGACTCACGTTTCAAACAGCAGTGCGCTGCTCGCCGGGCGCGAGTTTCCCGAAAACATGGTTCGCATCGGAGGCTTGCTCTACGGCTACTACCATCCGCTCGTGGTCCCGCCGGGCCAAGACCTTCCGCACCTCCCGGAGTTCGAACCTGTACTTACCTTCAAATCCCGCGTCGTGTACCTGAAGGACGTTCCCAGCGAGACGCCGCTGGGTTACGGGGAGGCCTTCCACACGCGGCGTCCCTCCCGCATCGCCACGGTTCCGGTGGGCTACGCGGACGGCCTCAGCCGGGCACTCTCGAGTCGGGGCCATGCCATCGTGCGCGGCAGGCAGGCGCGGCTTGTCGGCAGCATCAGCATGGACCTCTCGCTTCTGGATGTGACGGACATCCCCGGCGTCAACGTCGGAGACGAAGTCATGCTTCTGGGCCGGTCCCAGGACACCTCGATTACCGCGCTCGACATCGCCCAGATGCTCGATACCGTCCCCTATGAGGTTTTGTGCCTGATCGGCAAACGCGTCCCCCGCTTGTATGTGGAGTGAACCTGGATTTGTAAGTACGATCTGAAGAGCCGCAGACCTAGAAAACAGGCCTGCGCTACCCACCGCTGCAGGAAGGGTGTTGCGGACGACCGTTTATTGTGTATAATAATGGTTCGAGTTACACACCGGAGGCACCTTGAACAAGTCAGCCCTCACGAGAACCAATCTCCTGCTTGAAACCATCAAGGTCCGACGGCTTCGCAAGGCTCTCGGATCACCCAGCAATTCCGAGGCGGTCCGGCGCGCAATCAATGAGCGCCTGGCAGTCGAAGCGGGTCTCCACGCTCTGCGAGACTTGCGGAGGCTCGGCGGACCGGAGGATGTCTTCGGGCGCGCCGCGAACCATAGCAGATGAGTCCACTGCCGGTGGGTCCGCTCCTCTTCGATACTGGCATTTACATACGCTTCAGCCGGGGAGAGGCCTACGCCTGGCTCGGCGAGGACGCACGTGTATTCCAGCGCACCATCCTGACGGCGGTCGTAGCTGCCGAGCTCTACGCCGGCGCCCGGGACCATCGGGAAAAGCGAGCGCTCGACGAACTGTGCCGGGCACACCGTTCTCTGGGCCACCTTGCGTCCCCACCCGCAGCTATGTGGGTTGAGGCTGGGATTCTGCTACGCCGTGCCAGAAGCGCGTTCGGACAGATGGATTTTGTCCACCACTTCCGCGACCTGCTGATAGCCTTGGAAGCGGCGCGGGTAGGGGCAACGTTGGTGACCGAGAACCTTCGGGACTTTGTGCGCTGGAGAGTACTGCTTTCCTCCACTCAAAAGACACTGAAACTATTCGACCCATCTGAGGCAGCCTAGAACCTGGGCTGGCGGCTCGGGCAACTCGCCACTAAGACGAACTTTCCGTCGTCAGGCGACGGAAAGCGCAAGGGCCCCCTGGCACAAGGTGCCCCAAAAACGATGGGTGGATAGCTTTGCGGAGATGCAAGGGTAAGATATGGTTATGGACACTTCCCTCAGCTTGCCCGTCTGGCAGCAAGTTGGCGTGAATCAGCGTTCACCCGCCGAGGCCAAAATCGCCCTCTTCCGTTCCCTGTTTCGCGGACGAGAAGATGTCTATCCGCGCCGGTTTCAAAGCCGTAAGACAGGCAGGGCCGGCTATTCGCCGGCGTGCGCCAATGAGTGGGCGCAGGGAGTCTGCGAGAAACCGAGAATCAAATGCTCCGAATGTCTACAGCGGCGTTTCCTTCCCGTAACCGACGAGGTGATTCGCTGGCATCTGCGCGGTCAGGACGACCGTGGCCGCGATTTCGTGATGGGCGTTTACCCGATGCTTCTGGATGAGACCTGTTTCTTCATGGCCAGCGATTTTGACAAAGCAACGTGGCAGGGCGATGCCGCCGCGTTTTTGGAAACCTGCCGCCAAATGAACCTGCCGGCAGCCTTGGAGCGATCCCGCTCGGGCAACGGTGGACATGTTTGGTTCTTCTTCAACGAAGCTGTTCCTGCCACATTAGCCCGTAAGATGGGGACGCACATTCTAACGGAAACCATGGAACGCCGCCCGGACATCGGCCTGGATTCATACGACCGTTTCTTTCCTAACCAGGACACCCTACCGCAAGGCGGCTTCGGCAACTTGATCGCCCTGCCACTCCAGAAACGGCCGCGGGAATTGTGCAATAGCGTTTTTCTGGATGAGCGATTTGCTCCGCTTCCCGATCAATGGCAGTTCTTGTCCTCGATTCGCAAGATCAGCCGCCGTGAAGTTGAAGAAGTGGTCCGTTTCGCTGAGGCCAAGGGACGAGTTGTTGGCGTCCGTTTATCGCCCGAGGACGATGAGGAAGGTAGCGCAGGGCCCGCAGTCCGGCCCTGCGGCTTTTCGAGTGACGACGAGGCGGCGCCGTGGATGACTCCACCCTCGCGCCGCCGTAAAAGCACTTCGATCGGTGGCCCACTGCCGAAAACCTTGGAGCTCATCCTGGGCAATCAGGTATATATTCCGAAAGATGCACTGCCTCCCGCCCTGCGCAACAGATTGATTCGATTGGCGGCGTTCCAGAATCCAGAATTCTACAGGGCGCAGGCCATGCGGCTTCCGACCTACGACAAGCCGCGGATTATTGCCTGCGCTGAGGATCACCCCAAACACATTGGACTGCCGCGCGGCTGCCTGGATGACCTGCTTCAAACCCTGTCGGACCTGAACATCAAGTCGGTGGTCCGGGACGAGCGCAACGCCGGCCAGCCGCTGAATGCCACATTCCAGGGTGAGCTGCGCCCCGAGCAAACCATCGCCGCCCAGGCCATGCTTGGCCATGACACGGGAGTGTTGGCCGCCGCGACCGCGTTCGGAAAGACCGTGATTGCCGCCTGGCTGATCGCCAAACGCGGCGTCAATACCCTCGTATTGGTGCATCGGCGGCAATTACAGGAGCAATGGATCGAACGACTTTCCACCTTCCTGGGACTGCCGGCACGCACTATTGGCCGGATCGGCGGTGGTCGCAGAAAGCCAACTGGTCTGCTGGATGTGGCGGTGATTCAAAGCATGGTCCGAAATGGCGTCGTCAATGATCTCGTGGGCAATTATGGGCACCTGATTGTGGACGAATGCCACCATCTCTCTGCCCAAAGCTTTGAGCAGGTGGCGCGTCAGGCCAAGGCGAAGTTCGTCACGGGTTTATCTGCGACGGTCACACGGAAGGATGGCCACCATCCGATCATCTTTATGCAGTGTGGTCCCGTGCGCTATCGGGATAAAGCCAAGCAGAGGGCGGAGGCTCATCCCTTTGAGCATAGAGTGATGGTCCGGCCGACAGGCTTTCGCCCGCTGCGGCCGGCCAATCCCAACGTGCGGGTGCAATTCCACGAGCTCTATGACGAACTGATTGCCGATGAAGAGCGCAATCGGCTCATCTGCCAGGAGGTGATCCTGGCCCTTCGGGATGGACGTTCGCCGCTTGTGTTGACCGAACGGAATGAACATCTCGACTCTTTGGCAAATCAATTGGCGCCGGAGGTGCAGCACCTGGTTACGCTCCGAGGAGGGATGCGCAAAAAGCAACTTGACGCCATCCGCGCTCGCTTGGCCGACATTCCTCCTGCGGAGGCTCGCGTGCTTTTGGCAACCGGCCGTTATGCAGGCGAGGGTTTTGATGATCCCCGGCTCGACACCCTGTTCCTGACGCTGCCCGTCTCCTGGCATGGAACGATCGCGCAATACGTCGGCAGGCTGCATCGCCTCTATGACGGCAAGCGCGAAGTGCGCGTCTACGACTACGCCGACCTCGACGTGCCGATGCTCGCGCGGATGTTTGATCGCCGCTGTCGTGGGTACGAAGCTATCGGCTACTCGATTGAGCTTCCGGGGAGCGCCGTTCCCGGCTGGCCCGCGGATGTGCCGCTTCCCGTCGACCCCCGGTGGAAGAGCCAATACGCCGCGAGCGTGCGCCGCCTGGTACGCGATGGCGTGGATTCTCCCCTGGCCAATCTATTTGTACACGTTGCCGTAAATCCGCTCCTTGCCAAGGAGGGACGCACGGAACCACCCCTGAGTCCCCTCCTTAGAAAGGAGGGGAACGGGAAGCCTCCCCTCGTTAGTAAGGAGGGGAATGGGGTGGTAGTCCCAGCGCCGAAGGCCGAAGGCGGCGATCGAGCCCGAAGCGCCACCGAAGCATTTCTATACCGGCGACTCGAAACACTTGCTGAAACAGCCGGAAGGTTTTGTTTGAACGTGGAGCTGCCGATTCCCTTCGATGGCTGGGGCCGCATGGAAGTCGACCTGCTTTGCGCGCGGTCGCGAATCGCGGTCGAATTGGACGGCAGCCAGCATCTTGGCGACACAGACGCCTACCGGCGAGATCGCCGCAAGGATGCTTTGCTTCAGGAGAACGGCTATCTGGTTCTCCGCTTCCTTGCCGAAGACGTGGGCCAATACCTCGACCAAGTTCTGGATGCAATCCTGCGGGCCTTGTCGCATCAGGACACCAGAGTCTGACATGAACGTCTGGATTGGCAGCAAGTAGCGCACACCTGTTCTTTAGATTAAGCCTTGTATTTCGGGTGGCTCTTCCCGATCCAGCCCTCGACCAAGCTTTGGTACTGAGTGGCTCTTTCGAGCAGTTCCGCCGCTTGGGACTCGGTGGTCACCTCGGCGGAGTCATATTCGATCAAGTTTCTCTTGCGCCGACAGGTTTCGAAGTAATCCGTCAGCCCCCGAGATGCGGCGCCTAGGAGGAAGCCAGCGGCTTCGAACGTGGTCTGGTGGTGGCCTGGAAGCGTGGTGGAAACCCGATAGCCAGCGCAGGCAAGAGCCAACTTGGACAGTTGGAGGACTGCGTTGTAGGCGGTGGTGAATGCGCGGTCCGAGGATAGGCCCGGTACGGGAGCGTCAGCCATGTCTCGCGCAATGAGCTTGCGCAGACCGGCGAGTTCATTCGAGCTGGTCAAATGGCGCTCAATCCGCTTACTTGCCAAAAGTGCGGTCAAACTCAAGGGGATCCCCCAGGATGAACAGCTTCTTCGAACGCATCACGGTGGTGATGAAGTGGTGCTTTGACTTCACCTTATGGGCCAATTCATCGGGCGTGTAGGTGGCTGGGTTCACGGCGCGGTTGAGCCGCCGCTCGGCTTTGCGCAGCGGGCTCGACACGAGGGCGAGCCCAACGTGCCCGATAATCATCAGGTCCACATCGCTGGCAGGATGCTCTTCGGATCTCGCCACCGAGCCGTAGATGAAGGCCCACTTTATGCGGTCCGCCAGAGGCTTTAGCTCCTCGCGCACGACGTCGGCCAATCCTACCGTCTTCAGGATGAGCCCTTGAAGCTCCTCGAAAATAGGCGAATCTGCGGCGGCCTGAAAGTAAACATGCTTGCCCTCGCGCTTTTGAACAAGGATTCCGCCCCGAACCAAAGACACCAATTCACGTTGCAGACTCGACGGTGTGACACGCAAGTGTCTGGCGAGCTCGCGCATGTACCACCAGCGTCGAGGTTCGCCGAAGGTGGCTGCCAGGATCGCCTGGCGAGTCCTCGGGAATAGCGCGTCAATGCTGGAGGTCGTACGCATAGTGCGTTATTATGTACGTAGTTTGCGTATGAAATCAAGACGTGGGGCGGGCCGCATTCTCAGCCGGGACCAAGTAGCGCAGACCTGTTGCTTTTGAACAATTCGGGGAAGACTTTCTGGTAAATGGCCATGCCCAGTGCGGCATTCATTCCCATCTCTTCCAGGGCCTTCGTTTCTTCGTCGGTGGTGATGCCTCCGGCGGCGGTGATGGGTAACTGCGTCACGGAGCGCAAGCTTCTAAACCACGCCAGATTGGTCCCTTGAAGTTTGCCTTCGGCGTCAATGTAGGTGCAGAGGAACTCCGAGCAGTAAGGCTCGAGCTGCGCCAGCGCCTGCGCCGAAGTGAGCGGCAAAGTTTCCCGCCAGCCTCGAATGGCCACGCGGTCACCCAGGCAATCAACTGCAATGATGAGCTTCTCTCGAGGGACGGCGGCAAGGAGAGAGCGGAGGAACTCGGCGTTGATCCCGCCGGAGGTAAACGCGCTACTGCCCACAATGACCTTGTACGCGCCGCCTTGCACCCTCTGGACTGCTTTTTCCACCGTGCGAATTCCTCCCCCGACGCGGCAGGGCTTGCGCCGGCAGAGTTCCCGGATAATCTCGCTGTGGTCTCCTCGACCCAAAGCCCCGTCAAGGTCGATGACCTGGATTTGGGGATACGCGGCAAATTTCTCGAGCACCGCCAGCGGGTCGGGCAACTCGAGGAACTTCTCCCGCCCCTGGACGAGTTGCACCACCTTGCCACCCATTAAGTCGATGCATGGAATGATCATTGCGGGAACCAGTCGGCAGTCAAGAGTCGATAGTCAAAAGTGAGACTAAAGTTTAAAGGTTAAAGGATAAAGGATAAAGTCTAAAAAGGACTCTCGTTAGAGGCCTTTACCCTTTACCCTTTAACCTTTAACCTTTCTCACACCCGCACGGGAACGCCTTGAGATTGCAAATACTCCTTGAGGCTGCGCAGGGTATGTGTCTCGAAATGGAAAATGGATGCCGCCAACGCAGCGTCAGCGTGGCCTTTCAAAAAGACTTCGGCAAAATGTTCGGGACCACCGGCGCCGCCGGAAGCGATAACAGGAATGTGGAGGGCGTCGGCAATGGTCTTCGTCAGTTCACAATCGAAGCCGGCCTGCGTGCCGTCCGCATCCATGGAAGTCAGAAGGATTTCACCGGCGCCGCGTGCTTCAACCTCGCGGGCCCACTCGACGGTATCCAGTTCGGTTGGCTTGGTGCCGCCGTAAGTCAGCACTTTCCAGTGCGGAGGGGGCTTGGTCTCGTCCTTCAGGGCACCCACAAGGGGTGCCCCTACTCTTCCCCCGTCCTGCAGGGCACCCACAGGGGGTGTCCCTGCTCTTGCCCCGTGCGGCAGGGCACCCACAAGGGGCGCCCCTACGGAACTCCGGCGCGCATCGATCGCCACCACGAGTGCTTGCCGCCCAAAGTGCTCGGCAATCTGGCTCACCACTTCGGGAGATTCAACCGCAGCGGTATTCACGGCCACCTTATCGGCCCCGGCGGAGAGCAACCGCTGGGCATCCTCGAGTGTCCGCACGCCCCCGCCCACAGTAAGCGGTATGAAGAGGCGGCGCGCCACCCGGTGTACGGTATCCATCAGCGTGGCGCGTCCCTCGCGGGAAGCCGAGATGTCCAGCATGACCAGTTCGTCCGCGCCCTCGCGGTTATAGGCCTCGGCCAGTTCACCGGGGTCTCCGGCATCTCGAAGATTCACAAACTGGATGCCTTTGACCACTCGGCCGTTCTTGCAATCCAGGCAGGGAATGATGCGTTTTGCAAACATAAAAAGTCGTCAGTCGTCAGCAAATTGTAAATTATAAATTATAAATTATGAAATCAGCTTGCCTCCGTGTCTGCCACTGTTCGCCAGCCGGAACAACCAGTGTTTACACAGTTCATAATTTATAATTTACAATTTATAATTTCTCTTCCCCCAGCCCTGACGTTAGGAAGTTTTCCAGAACCTTCAACCCCACCTCTCCCGACTTTTCGGGGTGAAACTGCACCGCCCAGACGTTCTTCATCTCGAGGCCCGCTGCGAAAGTCTGCCCATAGTGAGTTACCGCCGAACTCTCCTTGGTGGCCGGGCCGTAGTAAGAGTGGCAGTAGTAAACGAAACTGCCGTCCGCAACCCCTTGAAAGAGCCCGTTGCGGCTGCGAATCTCGAGTTGGCTCCAGCCCACATGTGGAACTTTGAAGACTCCTTGGAATCGGGCTACGCGGCCGGGGAGCAAGGCAAGTCCGGAAACCTCCGGCGCTTCGTCACTGGCTTCGTAGAGCGCCTGAAGACCCAAACAGATTCCCAGGAAGGGGGTGCCGGCGGCAAGCAATTCGCGCAGAGGTTTGAGCAGCCGGCGCTCCTCGAGGGCTCGCATCATCGTGCCAAAGTGACCTTGGCCGGGGAAAATGACCTTTTCAGCGGCGCGGAGCGACTCCGGGTTGTCCGTCACCTCGGCCGAGTATCCGAGGTGCTCGATGGCCTTGAGCACCGAGCCCACATTGCCGGCGCCGTAGTTGAGCAAAGCGATCACAGCAGTCCTTTGGTGCTGGGGAGTTGGGCCTTGAGCCGCAGGTCGCGCGAACAGGCATAGCGTAAAGCGCGCGCCCAGGCTTTGAACAAGGCCTCGACGCCATGGTGGCTGGAGCGCCCATAGGCCAGTTTCAGATGGAGGTTGGCGCCTGCGTTCGAGGCGAATCCGTGGAAGAAGTCCTCGAGCAGTTCTATCTGGAGGTCGCCCACGTACCTCGCCCTGATCGGCGCCTGGAGCACCAGGTAGGGGCGCCCGCTCAAGTCGACGGCGGCGATGGCCAGGGTTTCATCCATGGGCATGAGGAAGTAGCCCGCGCGATTGATGCCTTTCTTCGCACCCAGGGCTTGACGTAACGCCTGCCCCAAGACAATGCCAATATCCTCGACCGTATGGTGCTGGTCAACGTCCAGATCGCCGCGCGCCTCGACCTCCAGATCGAATCCACCATGACGGGCAAACAGCTCGAGCATGTGATCGAGAAAGCGAATTCCGGTGGAAACGTTGTAGCGTCCGCGCCCGTCGAGGTTCAGCCGGATGCGGACGTCCGTCTCTGCGGTCTTGCGGTGGATGTCCGCTCGGCGCGTCCTCATGCAAACCACCCTGTTTGGGAATAGGTGACGAAGTTCCGCCAGGCTTTTGTCCCGTTCCGTGTCTCGATCAAATGCTCCTGCCTCTCGAGTCCTTCGAGCAAGAGGCGCGTTTGAGGGCGGGAGCCGATGGTGAACCGCAAGTAACCCTTGAGATGCGGGTCGTAGCTCCAGTCGCGCACCAAAATCCCCTCCGCGCGGAGGCGCTGGGCGATTTCCGGGGCGCGCTCCCCCACCCGAGTCAGGATGAAATTGGCCGAACTCCGCACAGAAGGAATCCCCCGTGACTCGAGCCAGCGATAGACGCGAGCGCGGTTGGCGCGAACCTGCGCAACGTACCTCTGCACATGCCCTTCATGCCGGATGGCCATCGACGCGGCCAGCAGAGCCAGCGAATTCACCTGAAAAGGGTTTTGAGCGCGGTGCATGAGTTCCACAAGTTCCGGGTGGCCGAAGATAAAGCCCATGCGCAACGCCGCCAGTCCAAACGCTTTTGAAAACGTCCTCGTCACCAGAAGGTTTTCATACTTCCTGATCCAGGGCAGAACCGTTCGGCCGGAATAGTCGTAATACGCTTCGTCCACTAACACCAGGACGCGCGGCGCAGCCTCCAGGAGGGTGCGCAGATCAGGCTTGGAAATCTCGGTCCCGGTGGGATTGTTGGGGCTGGCCAGAGCCACCCAGCGAGTTTTCTTGTTGATCGCGGTCACGATGCTTTCCACCGGAAGTTGGAACTGCTCGTCATAGCGAACGCGCTCGATGGCGCCGCCGGCCACGTTATGAAAGAATTCGTAGACCGGGAAGGTTGGAGCGGGAACCAGCAGGACATCGCCGGGATCGACAAAGGCGTCGCAGATCGCCTTGATCGCGTCGTCGGTGCCGTTGGTGAGCAGCATCTCTTCCGGCTTGACTCCGAAATATCCCGCCAGGGTTTTCCGGCTCTCCCCGTACTCCGGGTAGCGCGTGAGCATTTCCGCGGTCAGCGCGCGCCGCAAGGCGCGGACGACTTGCGGGGCGCACCCCACCGTGTTCTCGTTGAAGTCCAGGCGCAGCTTCCCCGCCCGCCCTTCCATGGGGGGGCGGTATTTCTTCAGTCGCTCGACGGCCTTGCGGGGCCGAATCATCGCTTCTTGAGCCTCGCTTCCACGGACTCTGCGTGGGCCTCCAGGCGTTCCGTGCGCGCCAGCGTCACAATCGAGGGACGAAGGCGCTCCAAGCCCTTGCGGGTGATTTGCTGAACCGAGATGCACTTCACAAAATCCGCCGCGCTTAAGCCGCCACGCAAACGCGCCGCCCCACTAGTAGGCAGAATGTGATTGGTGCCGGAAGCGTAATCCCCCGCTGCCACCGGACTGTAGCTGCCCAGGAAAATCGAACCGGCTGACTGGATTCGATCGAGCAAACCCTCAGCATCCTCGAGCAGAGTGAGATGCTCGGGGGCCAAGCGGTTGACGAGCTCGGCAGCCTCCGCTAAACCGCGCGTAAGGATAATGCATCCCTGCCCGGCCAGCGATTGCTGAGCGACCGGCAGGCGAAGCTGAGCGACGATTTGGGCCGCACAAGCTCGAACCCGCAGAGCCAGTTGACGCGAGGGGGTGATAAGCATGGCCACCGCGTCCGGGTCGTGCTCCGCCTGGGCCACCAGGTCGGCAGCAATCCATTCGGGGGTGCCCTTGGCGCCCACCACAACCAGTTCGGATGGGCCGGCGACGAAATCAATTCCGCACTCGCCGGCCACCAATTTCTTGGCTGCGGCCACGTAACGGTTTCCGGGACCAACGATCTTCTCCACCCGCGGGACGCTCTCCGTCCCGTAGGCAAACGCCGCGACCGCCTGGGCTCCCCCCAGCCGGTAGATGCCGGACACCCCGAGCATATGAGCGGCTACAAGAACCGCGGGGGCAGGCTTGGGCGTGGTGAGCAGGACCTCCCGCACTCCCGCGACTTGTGCGGGGATGACGCTCATGAGGACGGTTGAGGGCAAAGCGAAACGCCCACCCGGAACATAGCACACCACCCGCTCGAGAGGCCGAACCACCTGGCTTACTTTCACCCCTGGAAGGGGCTGAACCTGCCATGGGCGAGGGAGTTGGCGGCGCGCCACCGCACGGATGTTTTTCGCCGCCGCCCGCAGGGCTCCGATGAGATCCTGCGGGACGTTCGCGAAGGCACAATCCACCTCATAGGGCGTAACCGTCATGCCCACTTTCCGCAGGTCGACACCGTCGAACTGCCGCGTATAGCGGACCAGCGCCCGGTCGCCCTTACGGCGGACATTGGCGATAATACGCCGGGCGACAGCCTCGGCGCTGCTCAGGTTTGCCGCCTGAGCGCTTAGCCGACGTCTGACGGCTTCCTTATCGTCGCTGCGAATAATGTCAAGCATAGTCAATTGCCGATTGTCGATGGTCGATTGCCGATTGAGAAAGGGCTGAGGGAAACAGCCGCGTTGTCAATCGACCCGCCACGGCGGGGCAATCATCCATCGGCAATCACAGTACGATCTTGTTCAGTGGGTACTCAACGATTCCTTGGGCGTTGGCGGCTTTGAGGCGCGGAATGATTTCGCGCACCGTTTTCTCCTCGATGACCGTGTTCACCGCTACCCATTCCGGGTCACTGAGTTGTGAAATCGTCGGCCGTTTCAGAGCCGGCAGAACCGCCAACACCTTTTCGAGGTCCTGGCGCCGGACGTTCAACATCAAGCCTACTTTACCCGCGGCCTCAATCGCCCCTTGCAGAAGCATCACCAGCATTTCGATCTTCCGGCGCCTCCAGGAATCGTTCCAGGCGGCGGGATTGGCGATGAGTTTGGTGTTCGATTCCAACACCGTCTCCAGGATGCGCAGGCCGTTGGCCCGCAGGGAGGAGCCTGTCTCCGTGACCTCCACGATGGCATCCGCCAGCACCGGAGGCTTGACTTCCGTGGCCCCCCAGGAGAATTCCACCTTGGCCTTGACTCCCTTTTCGGCAAGGTACCGCTTGCTCACCCCCACCAACTCCGTGGCAACAACCTTCCCTTCCAAATCCTTGACACTCCGGAAAGGCGATTTCTCCGGCACCGCCAGCACCCAGCGGACTTTGCCGAAGGTCTGCTTGGCGTAGATCAGGTCCGCCACTTCCACTACCGTAGCCTCGTTCTCGAGAATCCAATCCTTGCCCGTGAGCCCGGCGTCCAGAATTCCATCCTCCACGTAACGCGCCATTTCCTGAGCGCGGATCAGCATGCACTCAATCTCCTCGTCGTCAATGGCGGGAAAGTAGGAGCGCGGGTTGATGGTGATTTCGTAGCCGGCGCGACGAAAGAGTTGCAGCGAGGCTTCTTGCAGGCTTCCCTTGGGCAGACCCAGCTTCAACCGGTTCATGTTTGGCTCTCCGGGCTTTCCTCACCGTACACTTTGGCCGGATCAAACTCCCTTTGCAAAAAGACTTCCTCGCCGGAGGCGGTCAGTTTGCGGAAGAAACAAGACTTGTAACCCAGGTGGCAACATCCCGGACCCTCGAGGTCCGCCTGGATAAGCACGGCATCATGGTCGCAGTCCACCCGGATTTCACGAACCTGTAAATGGTAACCGGAGGTTTCGCCCTTGGTCCAGAGCTTCTGCCGGCTGCGGCTAAAAAAGGTCACGTAACCGGACTTCCGGGTTTTCTCCAAAGCTTCGTTGTTCATGTAGCCCAGCATCAGGACCTTACCGCTATGCCTGTCCTGGATAATCGCCGGAATCAATCCATCTTGATATTTCAGATCCATCAATCAGCGCTCCCCATCTGTCAGAAACAAAAAGCCCGCTGGGCTCCCTCGCCAGCGGGCCATCTTTTTGCCAATGCATCGTCACTTAGAGATTCGCCCACCGACACTGCACCTGAAAGGCGGGATGAGGATGGGAGCGTGCCAATGAGCGCAACATAAGAAGTCAGATTACCTCCCGCGTGGAAATCTGTCAATATATATTCAGTACTTGCTCACCCTAGGCGGCATGCTTTACGGCTGCGCGGCCCAGGAATTCCGCGGCATTGCCCAGTTCTTCTTCGATGCGCAGCAACTGGTTGTACTTGGCGACGCGGTCGCTGCGGCTGGCGGAGCCCGTCTTGATTTGGCCGGTGCCGAGGCCCACCGTGAAATCCGCGATGAAAGTGTCCTCGGTTTCACCCGAGCGGTGCGAAACCACCGAAGTATAGCCGTGACGCCGGGCCAGCTCAATCGCCCGGATGGTTTCTGTAACCGTGCCGATCTGGTTCAACTTAATCAGAATGGAATTGGCCGTCCCCTCCTCGATGCCGCGCTGCAACCGTTCGGTGTTGGTGACGAAGAGGTCATCACCGACCAGTTGCACCTTATCCCCGAGGGCGTCGGTCAGTGCCTTCCAGCCTTCCCAGTCATCCTGGGCCAGGCCGTCCTCGATGCTGATGATCGGATACTGTCGCACCCAGTCGGCATACAGCTTAATCATCTCATCGGAGGATTTCTTCGACTTGTCGGATTTGAAGAAGACGTACTTGCCGTCCTGGTACATCTCGCTGGAGGCAGGATCGAGAGCCAGGCAGATGTCATGGCCGGCCGAATAACCTGCCTGTTCGATGGCCTCCAGCAGGAGTTCCACGGCCTCCACATCGGATTTCAGGCTGGGTGCGAAGCCGCCCTCATCGCCCACCGAGGTGTTGTAACCGCGCTCCTTCAAGACCTTCTTCAAAGTATGGAAGGTCTCAGCGCCCATGCGCAAAGCCTGCGCGAAGTTCTCAGCGCCCACGGGCATGATCATGAATTCCTGGAAATCCACGGTATTATCCGCGTGCACTCCGCCGTTCAACACATTCATCTGCGGCACCGGAAGTATGCGCGCCTCAAGTCCGCCCAGGTAACGATAGAGAGGCACGTGCGCTGATTGAGCCGCGGCACGACACACCGCCATGGAGACGGCGAGGATCGCGTTGGCGCCCAGCCGAGCCTTGTTCGGCGTGCCATCCAGGCGAATCATACGCTCATCAATTCCCACCTGGTCGCCGGCATCGTGTCCTCCCAGTTCGGTCGCCAGTACCGTATTGACGTTCTCGACGGCCTGCAACACACCCTTGCCCATGTAACGCCGTTTGTCGCCATCGCGTAGTTCCACGGCCTCGTGCTCACCGGTGGATGCCCCCGAAGGCACTGCCGCTCGCCCAAAAGCACCGTCGCGAAGATATACTTCCGCCTCCACGGTTGGATTCCCGCGCGAGTCGAGTATTTCTCTTGCCTGAATTAGATCGATGTGTGCCATAAGATTAGTCCTCAGTAAGGATTTTTGAAACCTGCGATTGTAACACAACGGAAAGCAGAATGCAGAAAGCAGAATGCAGAAGGCAGAATGCAGAAAGCAGAAGGCAGAAAGCAGTGCACCGTAGCTCTCTATGGCGCCGACGCCCTCATTCCCGCACGCCATTAGGGTTAATATAGAGGCAACAATATGTTTGACTGACCAACCAAACAGCAAAAGGTGGTGTGTTCCGATACCAAAACACCGCCAGCACTAGGGTTGAACTTATTTCCAGGCGAAGACAGCGGGGGAATAATTCGTTGCTGCCAAGATAGGCCACGGGTGTGGCGGATCAGGCCTTGTGTTGCGTTTGGAAAATAGGTTTACTTATGCGACGCGAGTCAATTCATTGTAGCGCCGGGCGTTAGCCCAGCAAGTGCCGCCCTAAAGGGCGGCGCTACGGTAAACGCATTCTCCAAACGCAACACTAGCGATGAGAAGAAACAGTCGCGCTGGCGGGGTGCGGCCTTTATGCGGGATGTTGGGGGGTCGACCGGACGAAGCTTTGACCGCCTGCTGCCGACTGCCTTCTGCTTTCTGCCTTCTGCCTACTGCTCATTGTCTGCTGCCCGCCTGCGGTCTTCGAACATTCCTTCTTCGGGAACGACCACGACAATGCCGCCTTCGGTGACGTGGTATTTCTTCCGATCTTCCTCGAGGTCGTATCCAATTTCGGTGCGTTCCGGAATATGCACGCCGCGGTCGATGATGGCACGACGGATGCGCGAGTAGCGGCCGACGTTGACGTGCGAGAAAACAATGGAACTCTCCACTTCGGTGTAACTGTTCACACGGACGTCGTGGGAAAGAATCGAGTTCGCAACCCGCCCCCCGGAGATGATGCAACCCATCGAGACCATCGAATCGAGGGCGATTCCCATGCGCCGTCCCTCCTGCGCGAACACGAACTTGGCCGGCGGGTACTGTTGCTGGTACGTGCGAATGGGCCAGTCGGCGTCGTACAGGTTAAAGACCGGCGAAACCGAAACCAGGTCCATGTTGGCTTCGTAATAGGCCTCGATGGTCCCGATATCCCGCCAGTACTTCGCTTCCTTCTTGTTTTCGTCGCGGAAGTCGTAAGAATAAACCCTCTTTTTTTCGATAAGCTTGGGAATCACGTCCTTCCCAAAGTCGTGGCTCGAGTCGGCATCACCGGCGTCCGAGACGAGCGTCTCGATCAGAAGGTCGCGGTTGAAGCAATAGATGCCCATCGAGACGTTGGACTTCTCAGGGTTCTTATTCGAGGGCTTGGGGTTGGCGGGTTTCTCCTCCCAACCGACGATGCGGTTGTTCCTATCAACTTCCACCACCCCGAACTGGGAGGCCATGGCGCGATCGAATTCGATAGTGCCAATCGTGACGTCCGCCCCGGCCTGGACGTGCTGCTGGAGCATGAACTGGTAATTCATCTTGTAAACGTGGTCGCCGTAAAGGATGAGAACGTACTTGCAGGGCTCGCTCCCGAGCGAGTAGAGGTTTTGGTAAGCGGCGTCGGCGGTTCCCTGATACCAGTGTTCTCCCACCCGCCTCATGGGGGGCAGAACCTGTAAGAACTCACCCAGTTCATCCGAGAAAATACTCCAACCCTCGCGCAAGTGCCGATTAAGGGAGAGTGCCTTATACTGGGTAACCACGAAAATCCTGCGGAGATCGGAGTTGATGCAGTTCGAGAGGGAAATGTCCACAATCCGATACATCCCGCCAAATGGTACGGCGGGTTTGGCACGATCCCGGGTCAGCGGGTAAAGGCGCTCTCCCTGTCCACCCGCCAGAAGGCACACTAGTGTGTCGTGAACCACGAGTTACTACCCTCCGTTCTCATCTCGCTGCCTGCAAGTGCCGGCGGGGTTTTTCATCTCCCCCGCGCCTAAATTCTCCTGGACAGCACATTATATCAAATTGGTGCACCGGGCAGGGCTTACCGGCGTGTTGGAGGGGAGTCTAACCTCGGAGAAGATGGGAACCTTTAGCCGGTTGGCTGCGTAAATTCAAGTTAGTTCAATGGCCTCATAATGGAGGAGGAAACATGCCGAGGAAAATCGGTTTCGTTTTGTTGCTGGCCATATTTGCCATTCCGCTCCAGGCCGAGGAATGGTCTAAGAAGTTCGAGGTGAACGGCAAGGCGGACCTGCACGTCGAAACGAACGACGCCAGGGTGCAGGTGGAGGCATGGGAAAGGAGAGAAATCCAGGCTCGGGTGGTTTCGGAGGGCGTGCGGATCGGCTTATGGGGGAGTTCGGATACCCACCAAGTGCGCGTGCGGGACTTTCAATCTGGAAATCGCGTCGAATTGGAGGTCCGTATCCCGAGCACGAATTGGGTGATCGGCGTCAATACCTGGTCCGCAAGAATCGAATTGAAAGTACCTCGCGAGGCCAGTCTGGACATCCATTCCGGCGACGGCGACTTATCGGTTTACGGCTTCAAGGGTGAAATCAATCTCTCCACTCAAGACGGAAAAATCCAAGCCGATTCCCTCGAAGGCGCGCTGCATGCCAGCACCGGCGACGGCAACATGCGCGTCCAGGGGCGGTTCGAGTCGCTGAACCTGAGGACGGGTGACGGAAGGATTTACGCCCAAATAATTCAAGGCTCACGGATGGTCTCAGGGTGGAGCGTGCGCAGCGGCGACGGCGACGTGGAACTAAGCCTCCCCGAGGGCTTCGCGGCGGACCTCGACGTCCACACCGGCGATGGCCGGATCACCTCCGATCTGCCCATCATGGTCTCGGGGGCGCTGGACCACTCCTCGCTGCGCGGCAAGCTGAATGGGGGCGGCCCAACCCTCAGCGTCCAAACCGGCGACGGCTCAGTCCACCTGAAGCGGCTGTAGCAGCGGAGTTCCTCTATGTCTCCGAGTCACCTTCCTGGGTGACGATGTGGAGGTCCACAGCAGGGGCGCGGTAAAGGAAGCGGTTAAGCGCCGAAAGGTACAAATACCTGCGCCAGCCGCGGAAGCTGGAATGTCCAAAGACCACCTGGGTAATCCTTCTTTCCTTTACGAACTTTGCCACCGCGTCACCCACTCTATTTCCTTCCAGGCGCTCGACCTTGGCTTCCAGTTCTTCCGCGAAGCGAATATTGGCTGCCAGAATACGCAGTTCTTCCTCGCTCGCATGCGCCGAGGTCTGGACGTAAACCACATAGAGTTCCCCGCCCACGGCACGAGCTAAGCGCGCGCCGCGGGCGATCAGGTACTGCGAGCCGGGATGCGAGCTGATGGAGACCGCGATGCGCTCGCGCACTCCCCAGTTCCGGCTGATTTGCTTGGTGGCGAGATAGGAGTCAAGGTCGCGGTCAACCGTCTCTGCCACTTGGCGAAGCGCCAACTCGCGCAGGGCGATCAAGTTCCCAGACCTGAAAAAGTTACCCAGAGCCCTCTCGATGGTTTCCCGCGGGTAGATGTCGCCTCGCCGCATCCGGTTTTGCAGCGCCTCGGGAGTCAGATCAACCATAACCACTTCGCCGGCGCGCTTCAGTACCCAATCCGGGACGGTTTCGCGCACCAGAATTCCCGTGATGGATTGAACCAGCGGCGCCAGGCTTTCCATGTGCTGAATGTTCATGGTGGAGAGGACATCAATATTTGCCGCCAGGAGTTCCATCACGTCTTCGTAACGCTTGTGGTGCTTACTCCCCTCGATATTAGTGTGGGCCAGTTCGTCCACGAGGGCGACTCCGGGCCGCCGGGCAAGAACTGCGTCTACATCCATTTCCTCGAACGTGATCCCTTTGTAGTGGAGTTGGCGCTTGGGAATCTGTTCCAGCTTGGAAGCGAGTTCCTCGATGGGCCTTCGCCCATGGGTTTCCACGATTCCGACGACCACGTCCTGCCCGCGGCTACGGCGTCGGTTCGCCTCGCTGAGCATGGTGTAGGTCTTTCCCACCCCGGGGGCGTATCCAAGAAAGACTTTCAACACCCCCTCCTTCTTCTCGGGAGGCGAAACCTTCTCCAGCCACTGTTCGGGACTTCTGGTCATTTACCCATCCGCCCTTCATAGCGAAAACGCGGGCGACATCCGCTATAATACCACTGGTGTCGAGACTCTCCCGATGGCAAATCCCGCGTTTCGCCGCTGCCGCTGGCATAGTGGCGGCCATAGTCCTCATCTTCCGCCGCGTGGCGCCGGTTAACGCCACCAGCGTGGCGCTTATCTTTCTGCTGGCGATTCTCTATGTTTCCGCCTTCTGGGGCCTCAGGGTTTCCATTTTCATGTCGCTGCTGGCCACCCTCACTTTCAATCTTTACTTTCTTCCGCCCCTGGGCGCTTTAACCTTTGCCAACCCTCAGAACTGGGTCGCGCTCATCGCCTTCCTGGTTACGGCCATCACCGCCAGCCGCCTATCCGAACAAGCGCGGCGGCGGGCCCGTGACGCGAACCGCCGCCGCCGCGAAATTGAACGCCTGTATGCCTTCACGCAGCAAATGCTGGTGGCGGGGGGTGTGGTGGAATTGCTCAACGTTATCCCGCGTCACATCGTGGAATCGTTCGAAGTCCAGGACGCGGCTTTGTACCTGGCCAGCCGGGATGCCGTCTACCGTTCGGGAAGGAATTATCGGGAGTTGGATGAAGATCAGCTCAAGGCCGTCATGGCGCGCGGAGAAGTGGTAGTCGAGGCGGACCGGCAAGTTTGTTATGTGCCGGTGCGGATGGGGGTGCGACCGGTGGGGAGCCTTGGCCTTTCCGGCGCGGTTCTGGCGCGCGAGACACTGGAAGCCCTCGGGACGCTCATCGCCATTGCCGTCGAGCGAGTCAGCGCCATCGAGGCGTTGGGCAAAGCCGAGGCCGCCCGGCAAGAAGAACGACTCCGCTCAGCCCTCCTGGATTCGGTTACGCACGAGCTTCGAACTCCGCTCACGGCGATCAAGGCTTCCGTCACCAGTCTTCTGACGCAACCCGAACTGAGCGACCCTCAGCGGCGGGAACTCTTCTCCGTCATCAACGAGGAGAGCGACCACTTGAATCACCTGATCGAGGAAGCCATCGAGATGGCCCGCCTCGATGCCGGTGAGATCGAGCTCGACATCGAACCCCACCCCATCCGCGAGGTGGTGGAGACCGCGATCGAGGCCGCGAAAAATATTCTGGCGAATCATCCCGTCGATGTCCGCCTGCCGGAGGGCCTGCCCCCGGTTCCGATGGATCCGGTCCGCATCCGGGAAGTTCTTACCCAGCTCCTGGATAACGCGGTAAAGTATTCTCCGCCCGGGGCTCCTATCGTCATCAGCAGCGAAGTATCCGACCGGTTTCTCGTCACCAGCGTGGCCGACCGCGGAGCGGGGATCGACAGCTTCGAGCAGTCTCTTATCTTCGACAAGTTCTACCGCGGCAGGGATCAGCGTTACCGCGTGCAGGGCACCGGCATGGGACTCGCCATCTGCAAGGCGATTGTGGAGGCTCACGGCGGGAGCATGGGAGTCACCAGCCAGGTGGGAAGCGGATCGGTGTTTTATTTCAGTCTGCCGCTGTCCGCGGAAAGGGCCAGAGTCCTATGAGCTCGGGTAGGGTTTTGATCCTCGACGATGAGGCGCAGATCCGCCGCGTGCTGCGGACTACCCTGGTGGCGGGCGGCTTCGTGGTGCGCGAGGCGCACAGCGGTGAAGAAGCCCTCGAGATGATCAGGGAAGAAATGCCGGACCTGCTGATTGTTGACATCAACCTGCCGGGCATGAGCGGGTTTGAAGTGTGCCGCGAAATTCGCGAATCCAGCGACGTCCCCATCATCATGCTCTCGGTACGGAACAACGAGCGCGACAAGGTGCGGGCGCTCGATTCCGGGGCCGACGATTATGTGGTCAAACCTTTCGGCATCCAGGAACTCCTCGCCCGGATTCGCGCTAATTTGCGCCGCCACGCCCCCAGCGCCGACGAGTTGCCGCTGACTTTCGAGTCCCAGGATCTCACGATCGACTTTGCCCAGCGAACGGTGGTGGCGCGTGGCCACCAGGCGCGACTGACACCCAAGGAATTCGAGCTCCTCCATTACCTCGTTGCCCACCCCAACAAGGCCCTCCCGCACCGCGAACTGCTGCAAGCCGTCTGGGGACCCGACTACGGAGATCAGGTGGAATACCTGCGCGTCTTCATCAATCAATTGCGCAAGAAGATCGAGCCCCAGCCTTCCAAGCCCCGCTACCTGTTGACCGAGCCCTGGGTCGGCTACCGCTTCTCGATGCCTGATAAAGACTAGCCTGAGAACAAGTGTGGCTCTGGGATCTTAACCTTCGGGAACTCTGACGCGACCCTGAGTGTTGGCGGAAGGCGGCGGTTGCTCGGCGCCGGTGTATGTTATAGTCGCTAGCTTAGGAATTCTCCCTCTCCGAGGAACTGATGCGTGGTCACGGGAACAACCCTCTGGCCAGTTACGCCATGCGCGTCGAGGAGTCGCAAGGCCGCCGCTATCCCGAGCCCCCTCATCCCTTCCGCAACGATTACGAGCGAGACCGCGACCGCATCGTTCACTCCCGCGCTTTCCGGCGCCTCGAGAATAAGACCCAGGTTTTTACCCGCCGTTACTCCGACCATTTTCGTACCCGGCTCACCCACACGCTCGAAGTGGCTCAGATCAGCCGCACGGTGGCGAAGGCGCTGGGACTGAACAGCGATCTTGTAGAAGCTCTCGCGCTGGTGCACGATGTGGGGCACCCGCCCTTTGGCCACGCCGGGGAATCCGAGCTCAACCGGCTCATGGCGCCTTACGGAGATAGTTTTGACCACAACCTGCACGCCCTGCGCATCGTCGAGCATTTCGAGCAGAAATACGTGGCGTTTCCCGGTTTGAACCTTACCTTCGAAGTCCGCGAAGGAATCATCAAGCACTCGCGGGAATACGATCCTGCTCTCTGCCCCCAACTCGCCGCCTACGCGTTGGACGCGCGGCCTCCGCTGGAAGCCCAGTTGATCGATCCCGCCGATGAAATCGCCTACAACTGCGCCGACCTTGATGATGGCTATGAGGCCAAACTCCTCACCCTTCCCCTCATCCGCCGGGGTTTGGGTTTGTTTGATTCACTATACCGGGCCGTTGACCGGAAATACCCCACGGCTCGCGAGAAACTGAAATTCAACGAAGCCCTCAAGGCCATGCTGAACATTTTGGTGACGGACCTCATCGACTCGACTCGCCGGAGCCTTGCCGGGGCCCGCGTCAGGTCGGTGGCGCAGGTGCGCGCTCAATCCAGACGCCTGGTCGGGCTAGGCCCCAGGCGAGCCCGCGACAACAGGGAGCTGAAGGAATTCCTGAATGTGAAACTGTACTCTCACCCCCGAGTTGGGTCGGAACGGGAAGGAATCGTGCGCTGTGTGCGCCGCCTCTTTCGATACTACCTCGAGCATCCCCGCCGCCTCCCTCCCTTCTACGTCGCCCAGAGCCAAGAGGAACCCCTGCATCGCGTGGTGTGCGACTACATTGCCGGCATGACGGACAACTATCTCCTGCTGCAGTACGACAAGCACCTTGGTTAGGGGCGGGAAATTATAAATTGTAAATTATAAATTATAAATTGCACGCTCTGACGGGTCCATCGTCGACTTGCTTCCGCTTACATTGTATGGCTTAGCTCTCGTGGCGGCCAACGGTAAAGAACGGTGGGCGAGACACAGAGACCGCGCAGCGGGGAATTCATAATTTATAATTTATAATTTACCATTTCCCCAGCCCCTAGTTCTCCGCTTCGAGTTTTACGAACTGCTTGAGCCGTGGCAGCAGGTGGCGGTGCATGGCTTCGGGTCCATAAAACAGGGCATGGATGTAGGTCAACAGGGCGAGCTGAGAAAAGCGTTCGGGCGGCTTGCGGAAATTGAAGTAACAGAGGCGGCCCGGCACTACTTTGTTCGGATGCTGATAGGAAACAAGCGGCCACATGCTCTTGAAAAAGCGGAAGCCCTCCTTGGCCAGGAGTCGGCGCCACCAGTCGCCTGAAGATGAGGTGACCTCGCCGTAAAGCCTCCAGTTCCAGCCATGAGGTCCCTTCCTTTCCTGGCGGAGCACCTCGCGCAGAATCCTCGCGCCCAGGCCCCGCCCGCGCAGCGCAGGATCGACGAAGATGTAACTTCCGAATACGACCTGAAACATGGGGAGAACCAGCGTGCAGGCGCCACCCACCAATTGCTTGTCCAAGTAAGCGGCAAACAGGTGCACGGGGTTGACCCTGGCCGGTGAGGGCTGGATGACCCAGCGCAGAATCTGCGGGCTGACCATCTCATCCGGGTTGAAACTGCGGGCGTAAAGGCGCAAGTAGAGGTCAAGCGCGGCTCCACTGGTATGTTTCAATAGTCGGACTTCCAATTTCCCCATGGGCGTCTCCACATCGATTTGGTGGGCTGGCGCAGACCCCCGCCTTTTGGGGTCTGCGATCTCCCGAAGGGACCTGTCGGGCATTGAGGCAAGGGCGCCACGGCGTCCTTTGAAGTGCCCCTTCGGGGCA
>Ga0326727_10001010_pt1 | contig 109433 bp, 90 predicted proteins | sample MB2enrmetagenome_FD_207643 | JGI IMG/M metagenome (GOLD analysis project Ga0326727, IMG submission 207643) | Lab enriched peat soil microbial communities from McLean, Ithaca, NY, United States - MB29MY | ecosystem: Environmental > Terrestrial > Soil > Wetlands > Peat | place: USA: New York...
CGCAGTTTTATTTGCGCACGACGGACGTGACCGGGATCGCGGAGTTGCCGGAAGGCACGGAGATGGTGATGCCGGGCGACAACGTGAGCCTGGTGATCGAGCTGATCACGCCGGTGGCGATGGAAAAGGGATTGCGGTTCGCGATCCGCGAAGGCGGCCACACGGTGGGAGCGGGAACGATCGCGGAAATTATTAAGTAACGTGTGGTGGCGGGGCTTTGCCCCGCCGGGACGGGGCGGAGCCCCGTCACCACACAATCAAATTCAAGAGCTGGTTTGGAGTGAGCAATGCCCCGAGAGATTATTACGTTGCAATGTGGCGAGTGCAAAGAGCGGAACTATTCAAAGACCAAGAACCGCAAAACGACGCCGGACCGTCTAGAGCTGAAGAAGTTCTGCCGCCGGTGCCGCAAGCACACGCCGCATAAAGAGGTTAAGTAGCCATTTGTCAGCAGCCAGTTGCCAGTGGTTTGGTTTTTACTGAGAACTGACAACTGGCAACTGGGAACTATTTTTAGGGGCGTAAGCTCAACGGCTAAACTGCCGGTCTCCAAAACCGGACTTGGGGGTTCGAATCCCTCCGCCCCTGCCAGAACTGAGGGTAACGTCGAGGCCCGAGAGGGAGCGGCAGTCGAGGAAAGCGGGAAGTTATGGCACCAGCGGTAGAAGAGAACGCGATTGTGACCACGCTGAAGTCCTGGCCAGAGCGGATCAAGGCCTTTTATAGCGACGTGCGTACGGAGATGAAGAAAGTCACGTCTCCCTCGCGCAAGGAAGTCCAGGGAACGACGACGGTCGTCATTATTACCGTGTTTCTGTTTGGGCTGTTTTTCTTCCTGACAGATTTGGCCATCAGCAACAGCCTGGAACGGATGCTGCATTATTTCTCGCGCCATTAGGCCGAGCGAAAGAAGCGATCGATGCCGGAAACGGACGCGAACACGAACACGAACACTAACAAAGAAGAGAACGAGAGCGCTGCGGCGGCGGCCACTGGCCAAGAGGGTCAGCCCGCGCCTCCACCGCCCGCGGAGGCGGTTGCGGGCGGCGAGCCCGCGCGCAATCCGAGGATGAAGTGGTACATCATCCACGCCTATTCGGGCTTCGAGCGCAAGGTGCGGGAGTCGCTGGAATCGCGGGTGCAGGCTTTCGGCTTGCAGGACAGGATCGGCAAAGTGCTGATTCCGACCGAGTCGGTCACCGAAGTGCGCGGCGGTAAAAAATATACTTCGGAGCGCATGTTCTATCCCGGCTACGTGCTGGTAGAGATGGACATGGACGACCACGTGTGGCACGTCGTGAAATCGACGCCGCGGGTCACGGGATTTGTAGGCACGGGCCAGCAGCCGACTCCGCTGTCGGAAGAAGAAGTCAATCACATCGTTTATAAAGTGGCCGACAGCCGCGAGAAGCCGAAGCTCAAAGTCAAATTTGAAAAGGGCGAGACGGTGCGCATCGGCGAAGGACCGTTCGCGACCTTTACCGGCGTGGTCGACGACGTCAACGAAGATCGCGAGACTTTGAAAGTGATGGTCACGATTTTCGGGCGATCGACCCCGGTGGAATTGGAATTTGGACAGGTGGAAAAAGTAGCGTAGCGATTTTGTGTGTAACAATTTTGTGTAGAGACGCGGCTTGCCGCGTCTCGGCAGCAAGGCATGAGTCATAGCGCGCCGGGCCGAAAATCCTAGACTCGGGGCTGGAGTTGAATTCAGGTACGGGAAAGGCATCATGGCAAAGAAAGTTACAGGATCGGTAAAGTTGCAGATTGCGGCGGGCAAGGCGACGCCGGCGCCTCCAGTAGGGCCGGCGCTCGGGCAAGCGCAAGTCAACATCATGGAGTTCTGCAAGCAGTTCAACGCTCGCACGAGTCAGAAAGAACTCGAAGGGTTGATCGTTCCGGTCGTGATCACGGTCTACAGCGACCGCACATTCACGTTTATCACCAAGACGCCGCCGGCGTCGATCTTGCTGAAGCGCGCGGCCGGCATCGCCAAGGGATCGGGCACGCCCAATAAAGATAAGGTCGGCAAAGTGACGCTGAAGCAGGTCGAGGAGATCGCGAAGCAGAAGATGCCCGACCTGAACGCAGCTTCTGTCGATGCCGCCATCAAGAGCGTGCGCGGCACGGCGCGCTCGATGGGCATTGAAGTGGTGGTCGGATAGATTTTCGTGTGGTGACGGGGCTCTGCCCCGTCCCGGCGGGGCGAAGCCCCGCCACCACACAAGCAAGTGGTAGTCGAAAACACCACGGCCCTTCGGACGAGCGAAGCGGCGGTGGGAGACTGAGGTGAAAATGAAGAAGTCGGGAAAGAACATTGCCAAGGCGCGGCGGTCGGTTGAGCCGCGGCCTTATACGTTGCAGGAAGCGGTCCCACTCCTGCAAAAAGTAAAATTCGCAAAATTCGACGAGACGGTGGAAGTGACGCTGCGCTTGGGCGTCGATCCGAAACACGCCGACCAGATGGTGCGAGGCACGGTCGTGCTTCCCCACGGACTGGGCAAGTCGAAAAAAGTTTTGGTCATCGCGAGCGGCGAAAAAGTCCGCGAGGCCGAGGCTGCGGGCGCGGATTTTGTCGGCGGCGAAGATATGGTCGAAAGGATCACGAAAGAAAATTGGACCGACTTCGACGCGCTGATTGCCACACCCGACATGATGAAATCGGTGGGCCGTCTGGGCAAGGTGCTCGGGCCGAAGGGTCTGATGCCGAACCCCAAGACAGGCACGGTCACCATGGATGTGGCGCGCGCCGTGCAGGAAGTCAAAGCCGGCAAGGTCGAATTCCGCACCGATAAAACGGCGCTGGTGCACGTGCCGGTAGGAAAGATCTCATTCACGCCCGACAAGCTGGTCGAGAACGCGACCACCGTGATTTCGAGCGTGATCAAGGCGAAGCCTTCGGTGGCCAAGGGCAAGTACATCAAGGCTTGCTACCTGAGTTCGAGCATGGGGCCGGGGATCGCGCTGGATACGACTCCGATCGAGGTTGCGGCGAAGGCATAGGTTATTGTGGGCGCGGGCGACCTCGCCCGCGCAGGACGGTCGGGTCGCCCGTACCCACACAAGACATCAAGTTCTGAAAGGGTTTGAACATGGCGGTTACCAGAGCAAAAAAAATAGCGCAGGTTGAGCAACTTGGCGGCGAACTGAAGCACGCTTCCAGCATGATCGTAGCGACGTATTCCAAGCTGACGGTGACGCAGGACTTCGAATTGCGCAAGGCGTTGCGTCCGACCGGGGCGAAGTATCGCGTGGTCAAGAACACGCTGGCCGAGCTGGCCGGCAAGGGCACGAGGGTCGCGGAAGCGTTGAAGAACCTTCAGGGTGTGACCTCGATCGCCTACACCGAAGGCGATCCGGTGGCGCTGGCCAAGGCGCTGGCGAAGTACGCCAAGGACCATCCGGAATTCAAATTTAAGGCGGGTGTGGTCGAAGGCCGCGCGATTACAGTCAAGGACATCGAATCTCTGGCGACCATGCCGTCGAAAGAAGAGCTGTATTCGAAATTGTTGTTCCTGTTAAATGCTCCGGCGCAGCGCCTGGTTACGGCGATGAATGCGGTAGGGCGCAACCTGGCCGTGGTCATCGACCAGGGCGTGCAGGAGAAGAAGTTCAAGGAAGCGTAAAGCTCAATTTGGTAATTGGGTAATTTTGAAATTCTGTAATTTGAAAACTGCAACGGGCGTTATCTCTAGCGAGATTTTCAAATTACAAAATTACCCGAATACAAAATTACAAAATTTTCTGAGCGGCGATGCTGCTCGAAAAAAGATTTAGCCGTTGCCGAGCGAGGGGTGGCGCGGCTGGAGATTCTGGCGTTGTCTGGCGCTGGGATTGAAGGCCTGGTCGCACTGGAAACCTGGCGAAGCGGCGGCGAAATCGCAAATCTTAAATAAGCGGAGAGATTCACATGGCGGATCTACAGCAGTTGGAAGAGTCGATTGTAGCGCTGTCGTTGCTGGACGCGGCGGAGCTGGTGAAGAAACTGGAAGCGCGCTTGGGCGTTTCGGCGGCGGCAGCGGCCCCGGTGATGGTGGCCGGCGGCGCAGCGGCGGGCGCAGCGGCCCCGGCGGAAGAAAAGACCGAGTTCACGGTCGTCCTGAAAGAAGTGGGAGCCAACAAGATCAACGTGATCAAGGCCGTACGCGAAGTCACGAGTCTTGGCCTGAAAGAGGCGAAAGACCTGGTGGACGGCGCTCCCAAGAGCATCAAGGAAGGCGTTTCGAAGGAAGAAGCCGAGACCATCAAAAAGAAATTCACCGAAGCGGGCGCAACTGTCGAAGTGAAATAACTTTGGCGGCGCAGGGTGCGTGTGGAAGCGGGGCTTTGCTCCGCTTGGACGGGGCAAAGCCCCGTCACCACACGATCCGGCTCCCGTTGCAATTATTTGACCGAACAGTAGCCAAATCATGGCAAGCGGTGTTAATATCTAATAAATAACCCGCTTATCCTGGCATCACTGTGAGGCGACGGCGACCCGCATCCTCCAAATAGACCCAGGAAGCGGAACGGAACTGGGTCGCTGGAATCGAAGTATGGCAGCCGGTCTCGCGGGCGGCGGGACGGAACAGGCCGAGGAACTGGCGCGGAATTTTACAAGTTATCCAGCATTAAGCGTCGCACGCGGCGCCTGCGGACAGAAATGTCCACGTGGGTGCCTCTGTCTTTTTTCCGTATACACCGCTCGTTTTTCGTAGCAGCATTTTGGCGCCACTTTCGCGCCCTCATTCCGCTTGTACCGCAGCCCCAGGCTGCCTGAAAGCAGGAGCTCCTGAGAATGGCAAAGCACAATATACACCGCAAGCGTTTCGATTTCTCGAAAATTCCAGCGACCATCCAGATCCCGAACCTGATCGAGGTCCAGAAGCGCTCCTACGACCGCTTCCTGCAAATGGACAAACTGCCCAGCGAGCGCGAAGACGGCGGGCTGCAAGCCGTATTTCAGTCGGTGTTTCCCATCACCGACTTCCGCAATGTCTCCCAACTCGAGTTTGTCGATTTCTCCATCGGCAACTGGGAGTGCAAGTGCGGCCACTTGAAAGGGCTGCACCACTTGCGCACGACTTGTAGAAGCTGCGGATCGACAGTCATCACCGACCCGTTTCATCCCGGCGAAGTCCTTTGCCACAAGTGCGGCACCTACAACGCCAATACTCCCGACTTCTGCAACAAGTGCGGCGATCCGGTTGGGTTGCAGTTGAAGTACGACGTAGCGGAATGCGAAGAGCGCGGCATGACCTATTCCGCGCCGCTCAAAGTCACCATGCGGCTCACCATCTGGGACAAGGACGAGGCCGGCAACCGTTCCATCCGCGACATCAAGGAGCAGGAAGTTTTCTTCGGCGACGTGCCGCTGATGACGCAGAACGGCACCTTCATCATCAATGGCACCGAGCGCGTCATCGTCAGCCAGTTGCACCGCTCGCCCGGCGTGTTCTTCGAGACGGCGGCCAATCGCACCTATTTCCTGGGAAAGATCATTCCCTACCGCGGCTCCTGGGTCGAGTTCGAATACGACCAGAAGAACGTTCTCTACGTGCGTATCGACCGCAAGCGCAAGTTCCTGGGTACGATTTTCCTGCGCGCCCTGGGCCTGCGTTCCGCCGAAGACATTCTGAAAAGTTTTTACACCACGGACCGCTTGGTAATTCGCGACAAAAAGCTGTTCTGGACGCTCGATCCGGCGAGCGACAAGCCCACCAACCTGATCGGCATGAAGCTGGCCCACAGCATCAAGTCGAAGTCGGGCGAGGAAGTAGCGCACTCCGGCCGCAAGATCAACACTGCAATCCTGAAAGAAATCCAGAAGGCGAAAGTCTCTGAAATCGAAGTGGACATCAGCGATCTCGAGGGCGCGTGGGCGGCCGCCGATATTGTCGACACCACCACCGGCGAGGTGCTGATCGAAGCCAACTCGGAAATCACGGCCGATAAAATCTCCAAGATCCTGGAATCGGGCGTGATCGAGATGAGCGTGTTCTTCCCCGAGCGCGACGACGTGGGCACGGTCATCAGCCAGACCCTGCGCCGCGATTCCATCGCCAGTCCCTCGGAAGCTTTGATCGAGATTTACCGCAAGCTGCGTCCCGGCGATCCGCCCACGCTCGACACGGCGACGGCGCTGTTCCAGGGCATGTTCTTCGATCCGCGCAAGTACGACTTCTCGCGCGTGGGCCGGCTGAAATTCAACATCAAGCTGTTCGAAAACCAGGAGGCGACCAGCCTCGAACAGCGCACCCTCGATCCCACGGATTTTTACGCGACCATCAAGTACCTGCTCAAGCTGCGCCGGAACATCGGCGCCGTCGACGACATCGATCATCTCGGCAATCGCCGCGTGCGCGCCGTCGGCGAACTGATGGAAAACCAGTTCCGCATCGGCCTCGTCCGCATGGAACGCGCCATCAAGGAAAAGATGAGCGTGTACCAGGAAATGTCGACGGCCATGCCGCACGACCTGGTCAACGCCAAACCGGTGATGGCCGCGATCCGCGAGTTTTTCGGATCGTCGCAGCTCTCGCAGTTCATGGACCAGACCAATCCGCTCTCGGAAATCACCCACAAGCGGCGTCTGTCGGCTCTGGGGCCGGGCGGCCTGTCGCGCGAGCGCGCCGGATTCGAAGTCCGCGACGTCCACCCCACGCACTACGGACGCATCTGCCCGATTGAAACGCCGGAAGGCCCGAACATCGGACTGATCTCGTCGTTGAGTTGCTTTGCCCGCATCAACGACTACGGCTTCATCGAGTCGCCCTACCGCAAGGTGAAAAACGCGCGAGTGGTCGATTACGTCATCGTCGTCAATTCCGGCGACGGCACTTACAAAGTCGGCGACTATGCCGAAAAGAGCGAGATGGAGAAGGTCAACGCAGACCTCAAAGAACGGCGCAAGAAGCCGGTCGAGGTCGAGCCCTTTTCCTTCTATCTTTCCGCGTGGGAAGAAGACCGGCACACCGTCGCCCAGGCCAACATCGAGCTCGACGATAAAGGCCGCATCGCCGCCGAGTTGGTCAACGCCCGCAAGGCGGGCAACTTCGTGCTGGTGCATCGCGACGAAGTGGACTACGTGGACGTCAGCCCCAAGCAACTCGTTTCGGTGGCCGCATCGCTGGTGCCCTTCCTCGAACACGACGACGCCAACCGCGCCTTGATGGGCGCCAACATGCAGCGCCAATCCGTGCCCCTGCTGCGCGCCCAGGCCCCGATTGTCGGGACTGGGATGGAAGGCGTTACCGCCCGCGATTCGGGCGCCGTCGTGCTGGCGCGCCGCAGCGGAATCATCGATTCCGTCGATTCCGAACGCATCATTGTCCGCGTCGAGGGCGAGCACCATCCCATGCAACTTTCCCGCGAAGTGGGCAGCGACATTTATCAGCTCACCAAGTTCAAGCGCTCCAACCAGAACACCTGCATCAACCAGAAGCCGATCGTGAAGAAAGAGCAGCGGGTGGTGAAGGGTCAAGTGATTGCCGACGGCCCTTGCACCGATTTTGGCGAACTCGCCCTCGGACGCAACGTGCTGGTGGCCTTCATGCCCTGGCGCGGCTACAACTTCGAGGACGCGATCCTGGTTTCGGAAAAGATGGTGAAAGAGGATTACTACACTTCGGTCCACATCGAAGAGTTCGAACTCGAGGCCCGCGACACCAAGCTGGGGCCCGAGGAAGTGACCCGCGACATCCCCAACGTCAGCGAATCGACGCTGCGCAATCTGGACGAATCGGGCGTCATCCGCATCGGCGCCAGCATCAGGCAGGGCGACATCATTGTCGGCAAAGTTACGCCCAAGGGCGAAACGCAATTGACGCCGGAAGAAAAACTGCTGCGCGCCATCTTCGGCGAAAAGGCCGGCGACGTGCGCGACGCTTCCCTCTACTGCCCGCCGGGTATCGAAGGCATCGTGGTCGACGTGAAGATTTTCTCGCGCAAAGGCCAGGAAAAGGACGAGCGCGCCAAGACCATTGAAGGCTATCAGATTGCCAAGCTCGAAAAGAACCTTTCCGACGAGATCCGCATTCTCACCGACGAGCGCCTGAAGCGTTTGGAAGGCCTGCTCGGCGGCAAGGAAGTGCAAGCCGATCTGCACGACGAGCGCACCAACAAGCGCCTGCTGACCAAGGACACTATCCTCGATCGCGACGCCATCGAGCGCATCTCCACCCGCAACCTCAAGCGCATCAAGTACGCCGACAAGGACCCGCGCGTCAACGAGCAGATCGACGAGATCGAGGAAATGACCTCGCGCCAAATCGACGTGCTCAAGAAGATCGTCAACGAAAAGAAAGAAAAGCTGACCAAGGGCGATGAGCTGCCGCCCGGCGTCATCAAGCTCGTCAAGGTCTACATCGCCATGAAGCGCAAGTTGAGCGTCGGCGACAAGATGGCCGGACGCCACGGCAACAAGGGCGTGATCGCCCGCATTCTGCCGGAAGAGGACATGCCGTACCTCGAAGATGGAACGCCCGTCGAGATCGTCCTCAACCCGCTCGGCGTCCCCAGCCGTATGAACGTGGGACAGATTCTCGAGACCCACCTGGGATGGGCCGGTCATGAACTGGGCCTGAAGATCGCGGAATTGTTGAAGCAGAACACACGCGCCGAATCGATCCGCCGCGATCTCAAAACTTTGTTCAAAGACACCGTGCTGGCCGAGACCGTCGCCGATATGAGTGAAGACGAGATCGAAGCGCTGGCCCCGACCCTTAAAAATGGCGTGTTCATGGGCTCTGCCGTGTTCGACGGCGCCCGCGAATCGGAAATCAAGGCGTTGTTGACCAGCGCCGGACTGCCCACCTCGGGCAAAACCAACCTGCGCGACGGCATGACCGGCGAGAAGTTCGAACAGCCCATCACCGTCGGCTACATCTACATGTTGAAGCTGTCGCACTTGGTGGACGACAAGATCCACGCGCGTTCCATCGGCCCTTACTCGCTCATCACCCAGCAACCGCTGGGTGGCAAGGCGCAGTTCGGCGGCCAGCGTTTCGGAGAAATGGAAGTCTGGGCCCTCGAAGCCTACGGCGCGGCCTTCATCCTGCAAGAATTGCTGACCGCGAAGTCGGACGACGTCTACGGACGCACCAAAATCTACGAGGCCATCGTCAAAGGCGAGGCCGCGATGGAGCCGGGCGTGCCCGAGTCGTTCAACGTGCTGATTCGCGAGTTGCAGGCGCTTTGCCTCGATGTCGAGTTGATCAAGGCCACGGAGAAAAAGCTCGCGGCCGTTATGGCGGATTAAGAGCAGTTCCCGGTTCTCAGTTCTCAGTGGTTGAGAGCTGAGGAGAACACAAATCCGGGAGATGCCCAAAAGTTTTGTGCAATTGGCCGACGCGGCATTCGCTCTCAAGCCGCGGACAAGGCAACGATCTCAACCCGGTTTTCACTGAGAACTGAGAACCGGGAACTGAGAACTGAAGTCGAGGGCCGCTGGTGGAGGCGTGAGATCCACAGGAAAGCGGAGGCACATGTTTCGTTCGAGCCCGTTCGATATGGCAAACCCCGTGGCCGATTTCGACGCCATTCGCATCAGCTTGGCGTCCCCGGAAAAAATCCGGAGCTGGTCGCATGGGGAAGTCACCAAGCCGGAAACCATCAACTATCGCACCTTCAAGCCCGAGCGCGATGGCTTGTTCTGCGCCCGCATCTTCGGCCCCGTCACCGACTGGGAATGTCTTTGCGGCAAATACAAGCGCATGAAGCATCGCGGCGTCATCTGCGACAAGTGCGGCGTCGAAGTCACGCTCTCCAAAGTCCGCCGCGAACGCCTCGGCCACATCGAGCTGGCTTCGCCCTGTTCCCACGTCTGGTTCTTCAAGGGACTGCCCAGCCGCATCGGCCACCTGCTCGATATTTCCCTGCGCGACCTGGAAGCCATCCTCTATTTCGAAGCCTACGTCGTCGTCGATCCCGGCGACTCCCCGGCAAAAGAGCGCGAAGTCATCAAGGACGAAGTGAAGTACCGCGAACTCGACCAGCAATTTCGCCCCACCGGCTTCAAGGCCATGATGGGCGCCGAAGCCATCAAGGAACTCCTCAAGCGCATTGAAGTCGATTCGCTGGCCGCCGAACTGCGCGAGAAGATGAAGACCGAGACCTCGCTGCAGAAGAAACTCAAACACACCAAACGGCTCAAAGTGGTCGAGGCCTTCCGCAAGAGCGGCAACAAACCGCAATGGATGATTCTCGACGTGCTGCCCGTGATTCCACCCGAGCTCCGTCCGCTCGTCCCGCTCGATGGCGGACGCTTCGCCACTTCCGACCTCAACGATCTTTACCGCCGCGTCATCAACCGCAACAACCGTTTGAAGAAGTTGATGGACCTGCACGCTCCCGAAGTCATCGTGCGCAACGAGAAGCGCATGTTGCAGGAAGCGGTCGATGCTTTGTTCGACAACGGACGCCGCGGCCGCGTTCTACGCGGCGCCAACAACCGCCCGTTGAAGTCGCTCTCCGATACGCTCAAGGGCAAGCAGGGACGCTTCCGCCAGAACCTGCTCGGCAAGCGCGTCGATTACTCCGGACGTTCCGTCATCGTGGTCGGCCCCGAACTCAAGCTCCACCAGTGCGGCCTGCCCAAAAAGATGGCGCTCGAATTGTTCAAGCCCTTCATCTACCACCGCCTGGAGCAAACGGGAAACTGCACCACCATCAAGCAGGCGAAAGAAATGGTCGAGCAGCAGGAACCCATTGTGTGGGACATTCTGGAAGAAGTAATCAAAGATCATCCAGTCATGCTCAACCGCGCGCCTACGCTCCATCGCCTCGGCATTCAGGCGTTCGAGCCGGTGCTGGTGGAAGGCAAGGCCATCAAAATCCACCCGCTCGTTTGCACCGCCTTCAACGCCGACTTCGACGGCGACCAGATGGCTGTGCACATTCCCCTTTCGCCCGAGGCCCAGGTCGAAGCCAGCGTCCTCATGCTGTCTTCCCACAACATTCTCTCGCCGGCCTCCGGCCAGCCCATCACCGTGCCCACCCAGGACATGGTACTCGGCCTCTACTATCTGACCAAAGCGAAACCGGGCGCGAAGGGCGAAGGCCGTTCCTTCGCCAACATCGACGAAGTCGTGATCGCGCTCGAAATGGGCGAGGTGGAAACGCTCACCCCGATCCGCCTCCGCTACACCGGCGAACTCATCGACCTGACCCAGGCTTACGACGATCAGGACGTGAACCATACCGAGCCCGTGCACATTCAGCGGCAGTTCCTCAATACCACCGTCGGCCGTGCCATTCTCAACGACCATCTGCCCAAGGCCGTGCCCGGCGTCAACCTAAGCATGCCGTATATCAACGGCCTGCTCAAAAAGAAGGGCGTCGGCCAACTGGTCAATTACTGCTATCTGCGCTTCGGCCTCGAAGTCACCGTCAAGATGCTCGACGAGATCAAGTCGCTCGGCTTCAAATACGCAACGCGCGCCGGCCTTTCCATCGGCATCGACGACATGGTCATCCCCGACAACAAAAAGTCCCTGGTGAAAGACGCCGACAAGCAGGTCATCGCCGTGCAGCAGCAGTATCTCGACGGCGCCATCACCAACGGCGAACGCTACAACAAGGTCATCGAAATCTGGTCGGCCATCACCGAAAAAGTCGCCGATGAAATGTTCAGCCAAATGCAGCGCCGCGACAAAGAAGGCATCCTCAACCCGATTTTCGTCATGGCCGATTCCGGCGCCCGCGGATCGAAACAGCAGATCCGCCAGCTCTCCGGAATGCGCGGCCTGATGGCGAAGCCCACCGGCGAAATCATCGAGACCCCGATCACCGCCAACTTCCGCGAAGGCTTGACCGTGCTCGAATATTTCATCTCGACCCACGGCGCCCGCAAGGGTTTGGCCGATACCGCGCTTAAGACCGCCGACTCCGGTTACCTCACGCGCCGTCTCGTCGACGTCGCCCAGGACGTCATCATCAGCGAATACGACTGCGGCACCGTCGACGGCATCTACGTCTCCGGCATCGTCGAAGCCGGCGAAATTATCGAGCCCCTCCGCGACCGCATCGTGGGCCGCGTTTCGCTCGAAAAGATCAAGGACTACGAAGGCCAGGTCGTGGTCGACATCAACCAGGAAATCACCGAAGATCTCGCCGGCGCCATCCAGGCCGCCGGCATCGAGCGCGTCAAGATCCGCTCGGTGCTCACCTGCGAGTCGCGGCGCGGCGTTTGCGTCATGTGCTACGGTCGCAACCTCGCTTCCGGGCGCCTGGTCGAACTCGGCGAGGCCACCGGCGTCATCGCGGCCCAGTCCATCGGAGAACCCGGCACCCAGCTCACCATGCGCACCTTCCACATCGGCGGCACAGCGTCGCGGGTTTCCGAACAGTCGCGCCTCGATGCCAAGAGCAACGGCTCGGTGCGCTTCGTCAATTTGCAGACCGTGAAGTCCAAGACCGGCGACCTGGTGGTCATGAATCGCCAGGGCTCGATCGCCGTCGTCGACGAAAAAGGCCGCGAACGCGAGCGTTATGCGGTCGTCTATGGCGCCAAGGTCAAGGTCGCCGAAGGCGGCCAGGTGCAACTCGGCCAGGCCCTCGTCGAATGGGACCCTTACACCTTCGCCATCCTCACCGAAATTGGCGGCACCGCCCAGTTCAAGGACCTCCAGGAAGGCATCACGCTGCACGAGGAAGTCGACGAAGTCACCGGCCTCTCGCGCCACGTCGTCGCCGATTCGCCCGACGAGAAGCGTCAGCCGGCCATCGTTGTCAAGGGCAAGGCGAGCAAGCGCTACCTCATGCCTTTGCGCGCCCACCTCATGGTCCAGGACGGCGACACCGTCTTTCCCGGCGACGTGCTGGCCAAGATCCCGCGCGAAACCACCAAGACCAAGGACATCACCGGCGGTCTGCCCCGCGTCGTCGAATTGTTCGAGGCCCGCAAGCCCCGCGACACCGCCGTCATCAGCGAAATCGACGGCGTAGTCCGCTTCGGCGAAGTGGCCAAGGGACAGCGCAAAATCTACGTTGCCGCCGATAACGGCACCGAGAAGGAATATTCCGTTCCTCGCGGCGTCCACATCAACGTGCAGGAAGGCGAACGCGTCAAGGCCGGCGAACCCCTCATGGACGGCCCACTCGATCCGCACGATATCTTAAAGGTCCTCGGCGAAAAGGAACTTCAGTCTTACCTGGTCAATGAAATCCAGGAAGTCTACCGTTTGCAGGGCGTCAACATCTCCGACAAGCACATCGAGGTCATCGTCCGCCAGATGATGCGCTGGGTGAAGGTCGAAGATGTCGGCGACACCCGCTTCCTCCTCGAAGAACAGACGGACAAGTTCGCGTTCCACGAGGAGAACGAGCGTGTCATCGCCCAGGGCGGCAAACCGGCCACCGGGCGCCCCTTGCTGCTCGGCATCACCAAGGCGTCCCTCTCCACCGATTCGTTTATCTCCGCAGCCTCGTTCCAGGAGACCACGCGCGTGCTCACCGAAGCCTCCATCAACGGCAGGGTCGATCATCTCCGCGGCCTCAAGGAGAACGTTATCGTCGGCCGCTTGATTCCCGCCGGCACCGGCATGGAATATTACCGCAACGTGCGCCTCTCTCCGGAAATGGAAGAGGCCGCCAGCAAGGTGCAGGAGGAAGTCTCGGAAGCCTTCGAACGCGCCGAGCGCGAGCTCGAACTCATGCGCCACGAAGGCGAAACCGAGGAACTCGCCGCCGAATAAGGCGGGAAATATCCACACTGGGGCGACTCGCGTCGCCCCTCAGTTTTTGTTTGTGTGGGGACGGGCGCCCTAGCCCGTCCAAGCCGAGCGCAGCCCGACAGTTCTCGGCATCCCCAACAACGCTGGGTTCGTTATACAATGACGCTGATTTAGAAAACGTTATCCAAGTCCAATGGCCTTAGCACTGGAGCAGCAGCGCTTGCCCGACCCGCCTCAGGACCGCAACCCCGCGCCCGATCCCGTCCCCGGCGGACTGGTTCTCGCCCCCGCTCTCGGGCGCTTCTGGCGCCTCTTCCGCTTATCGGTCTGGCGCGCCTTCGAGCACGATGCCTTCGCCACCGCCAAAGGGGCCGCCTATTCTTCCATCTTCACTTTTTTCCCCGCCCTGCTCGTGCTCGGCTCGATTCTTGCCACCTTGAGCCGCGGCCAAGTCTACCTGCGCGAAATTTCCTACGCCCTCGGCGCCATCTTGCCCGCCGGCACCGCCACCGCGCTTTCCTACCTTAGAAGCACCACGAACCGGTCCGTGGGCTTGCTCATCTCCGCTTCCCTGCTCACCATCTGGAGTGCCTCCGGCGCCATCATTTCCTGGATGGACGGCTTTCGCCGCGCCTACCAGCTTCCCAAGACCTGGGGCTTGCTCCAGGAGCGCGCCATTGCCATTTCTCTGGTTTTGATGGCCGGTCTCCCCCTCACCTTCGCCACCATTCTGGTCGCCTTCGGCAGCCGCATTGAACTGCGGATCCTGTTTCTCCTCGGGCGTGACTTCGGCCCTCTGATCCTCTTATTGTGGCTCGCGATCCGCTGGACCATCGCCATCCTCACCAGCATCTCCGTCATCCAGCTCATCTATCACAACGCCGTGCCCCGCACTCAGCCTTGGCACACCGTTCTTCCCGGCGCTGTTCTTGCCACTGCCCTCTGGCTGCTCTCCTCCGCTTTGTTTGGATGGTACTTGCAGCACTATGTCGACTACAGCGTCATTTACGGTTCGCTCGGCATGGGCATTGCCCTGCTCGTCTGGATGTACCTGATTTCGCTCGTTGTTCTGATTGGCGCCGAGTTCAATGCCTTGCTCTTCCCGCGCTGTCTCAAAAAAGTTCCCTCTCCTCCGCAGCCAGACAAAATTCGCTGACGGCGAACGCCGCTTCCGTGCACAGCCTCGTAAGCCGTGGGCTCCTTGAGATTTTTCCCCTTGACACTGTCAGCTATAATTAGGAGATAGGCTACCGGACAGAGTGTTGGTAGACGCAACTGGCCCCAAGTTCTTTGAAATCTAGACTTTGCACGACCGACGCAGAGCAATCCCTTGATTCTAAAGCGACTCCAGCGTTGCTATACCCCCGGCCCGCGTAGGGGCAGGTGCCCTCACCTGCCCAGCCGAGCGAAGCTCGGCAGTTGACAGTGTGTACAACAATTCGGGATTCGCCCTAAAAGCCTAAGGTCTTCACGTCAACCAGCAACTCCTTTACTTTGAAGATTTTACCTATAACTCCTTTGCGATGAAGACTTTAGCGGAATAGGGTAGGGGGGTACCCCTTAGGAGGAAGGTGCCCCAGGTTCGCGCCCGTCTTTTGGGCGCTAACCTGGAGGTGGACTCGCATCGCACCAACTGCAAAATCGCTCTAATTCACCCAGCCCGATTTCGATCCGCCATTCGTCTTATTGTCGCGGTCGTCGTCGGGAGGGATGTAGTTTCCGTGCTCGTCGAAGGTGACCTTGCGGTCGTGGTCTCTCATATAGACTTCGAATTTTCGCGCCGCGCGCCGCCGCTTCCAGCGATAGTAAGAATTCCGCGCGCCGAAATATCGCTCGGACGCCGCGTAGCTCAAACCACGAGACGGCAGAAACTTCACGAACAGGAAGCCAAAAAGCAATCCGCCGATATGCGCGAAAACCGCGACCCCGCCTTGCGACGGTTCAAAAATCGCAATGATCGCGACCACCACCCAAATGCCAACCAGGTATTTGGCTTTGATCGAGAACGGCAGAGGAAATAGAAACATTTCCTGATCGGCGTAAAGAATGCCAAACGCCATCAGCAGCCCAAAAATGCCGCCCGACGCGCCCACGGTTGGGGTTGCCGGATCCATCCCCAAAAAATGTGTATAGGAAATAGCAATGGTTACCAGCGCCGCGCCCACGACACAGAATGTGTAGCACTCGATGAATCGTCGCGGCCCCCAGTCGCGCTCCAGGTACGCGCCGATAAACCACAGCGTGAGCATGTTGAAAAAAATGTGGCTGAAGCCGGCGTGCGCCAGGGAATACGTGACCAGTTGCCAAATTTGACCGCGCAGCACTTCGGCAGGCACCAGCGCAAACCATCCCTCAGTATGCCGAAACGCGACGTGGAACACTTGGTCCAAGACCAGTTGGGACAGATAGATCCCCGTGCAAGTCAGAATGATCCGCCTCACCCATCCTGCAAATGGGGGAAAGCTGAACGAGATGGTTTGTCCGCGTTTCACTTAGGTTCCATGTTTCAAGGTTTCAAAGTTTCAGGGTTTCAAGGGAAAATTCAGTGCCCATGGGTCCCAACTTCAAAACCTTACATCTCATTATCCTTCGAAATCTTCAGACTTGCACGCGCACCGCGCCTCACCGTTTGGACGTGTTCCCAGTTGGGTCCGTTCGCCGAGCGCCTGCGCAATCGTCAACCTCGCATTACAAAGCAACTAAAACGGAAAGACTCGGCGATGGCAAAATATTTTTGCCAACCCACTTGACCTTTTCCCCGCCAAGAACCTAAATATAACAGTGAGCCCCGAACGTGGAGGAAATCATGGTGTATTGTCCAGAATGCGAGACTGATCTCGACATCGACGAAGACGAGGTCGATGAAGGCGCGGTCGTCTCCTGCCCGGAGTGCGGCACCGACTTCGAGGTGGTCACAGTGAATCCCATCGAACTCAAAGTGGTTGGCGCCGACGAGATCGACGAAGACGACGACGACGAAGACGCCGGCGAAGAAGAGGACGAGGATTCCTGAAGAACTCCGCACATCTCCGCGTGTTCCGGCGTTTGGCCGCAGTGGCTGCGTCCGTGCTGTTCCTGGCGCCGCTCCTAGCCCCAGTGCGCGCGCAGACCGACAGCCGCCAGAAGCCGCAGCCTTACGCTCTGATCTTCGGAACGGTTTGGGACCCCGATGGACGCCCGCTCTACGGCGTCAAGGTAAAGGTCCGCCGGGCCCCCGAGAAAGACGATAAGAATGAAAAGGACAACAAGAAACTTCGCTGGGAGCTCTATTCCAATCACACCGGCGAGTTCGCCCTGCGCGTGCCCGCCGGCAAGACCGACTACATTGTTTGGGCGGACGTGAAGGGCTACAAGCTGCCCTCCGGCAAAAAGTTGAAGCCATGCTCGGAAGTGACTGTGCATATCGACAACGACGAGCGCTCCGACATCGGTCTTCATTTAGACTGGGAGTGACTATTACTAGCACCGGCTAGAATTGGGAGTGGCCGCCGCGCGCTTAAAAACCGGCGGCAATTGGATGCTAATACTCATGAAGAAAGCGACGATCGCGGTCCCGCTGCTGCTCGTGCTGGCGTTGGTTGTGTTGCCGATTTCGTCCCGGGCCGTTCCAGCGCCGCAGTTTGGCGGAGGCGGTGCGAAGCGTGACACAACTCGCCTGCTCACCGGCAAAGTGCTCGATGCCGCCGACAATCCTCTGCCCAACGCGGTCGTCTACCTGACCAACACCCACACCCGCGCCGTGAAGACCTACATCGTGGGCGCGGATGGCGTCTACCGTTTTCCCGCTCTTCAGCCCAGCGTCGATTACGAAGTCTATGCCCAATACAACAACCGTAAGAGCCACACCAAAACCGTCAGCCAATTCGACGACCGCACCCAGGTTTATATCGACTTGACAATCGCCGCCAAATAAGAGCAGACGCTTCCGCCCGCCCACTCCAAGAAAAAGGCCGCCGTTGCCGGTGGCCTTGAGTATCTCGATGTTAGTAAGTGGAAGTTAGTTGCTGTCTCCGCCGGCGCGTTTCCACGAAATCAAGTCGCCGATGGTAGTGCTGTTCGAGGAGGAGGCAGGGTGCTTATAGGACTCGACTTCCTGGCGCGACGCTTCTTCGCCGACCGCTTTAATACTAAGTCCGACTTTCTTCTCTTCCTGATTCATCTTGACGATCTTGAAGTCGAACTCGGCGCCGGGTTCCAAGTGCATGGGTTGTCCGTTCGGATCGATCGCTTCCGAGTTATGGCACAGACCTTCGATGCCTTGGGCAATCTCGATAAACGCGCCAAAGTTCGCCACTCGCAGGACCTTGCCATGCACGATGTCGCCGATGCGGTGCTGCGCGAAGAACGCTTCCCAAACGTCGGGCTGCATCTGTTTCACGCCGAGCGAAAGTCTCCGCTTGTCCGGTTCAATGGCCAGGATGATGGCCTTGACCTTGTCGCCCTTCTTCAACATCTCGGAAGGATGCTTCACGCGCGTCGTCCAACTCAGGTTGCTGACGTGCACCAGTCCGTCGATCCCATCTTCAATTTCAATGAAAGCGCCGAATTCGGTCAGGTTGCGCACCCGGCCCTCGACCGTCGCTCCCACCGGATATTTGTCGTGCAGCGTGTCCCAAGGGTTGGACGCCAGTTGCCTCATGCCGAGCGAAATGCGGCGTTCGGTCGGGTTCACGCTCAACACCACGCAATCCACCTCGTCGTTCACGTTGACCAGCTTCGACGGATGCTTCATGCGCTTCGACCACGTCATCTCGCTCACGTGCACCAGTCCTTCAATGCCCTGCTCCAGTTCGACGAAGGCCCCGTAATCGGTCACGCTGATGACTCGTCCGTGGACGTGCGCCCCCACCGGATAGCGGTGCTCGGCATCCAGCCACGGATCGGGCGTGAGCTGCTTGAAGCCCAGCGACACGCGCTGCTTGTCTTTGTCGTACTTCAGCACCTTTACCTGGATCTGGTCGCCGACGTTGACCAGGTCGCGCGGGTGCGTGAGGCGTCCCCACGACATATCGGTGATGTGCAGTAGGCCGTCGAGTCCGCCCATATCGACAAACGCGCCGTATTCGGTCAGGTTCTTGACAATGCCGGTGAGCACGCTGCCTTCTTCCAGGTGCTCCAGCGTCTTGCCGCGTTTTTGGTTCTGCTCTTCTTCCAGAAGCTGTTTGCGCGAGACCACGATATTGCCGCGCTTCTTATTGAGTTTGATGATGGCCACTTCCATCGTCTGGCCCTTCATGCCATCGAGGTTGCGGATGGGACGCAGGTCCACTTGCGAGCCCGGCAGAAACGCGTGCGCGCCCAGAATGTCGAGCGTCAGCCCGCCCTTGATGCGCTCGACGACGATGCCCTGGATCGGCTTCTTCTCGTTGTACGCGCGCTCGATCTCATCCCACGAGCGCAGCCGCTGCGCCTTCAAGTGCGAGAGGTTGACGTAACCCTCTTCGGTCTGCCCCTTCTCCCGCAATACGTCGATCTCGTCGCCGGGCTGGAACTTCGGCCTGCCCTCGCGATCGAGGATTTCCGTAAGCGGCGCCATGCCTTCCGATTTCGTCCCGATATCGACGACCACATGGGTCGCCGTCAGTTTCACCACCGTGCCTTTGATGATGTGGTCGTCGCCAACCGCTTCCTCGGTTTCGGTCTCGAAGTTATGGAGCGCTGCGGCGAAGTCGTCGCTCGCAGCCGCCGTATTCTCGGCCGCGGAATTCTCCGCAGCGGTGCTGGCCGCCGCAACCTTCTTGGCGCCCGAACTCTCCGCCGCGCCGCCCGCCGCTGCAATCTCGGCAACCGAACTTTCAGCAGCGATCTTCTCAGCAGCGTTGTCCTCAGGCGCAGCACTTTGAGGAGCTTCAGCTTCGGTTTCAACTTGAGGAGCGTCAGGGGCGGAAACCTGTGTTTCCGCAGATAAGGGTTGTGCCTGCTCGGGAGCGTCCATTACGGCCGAGCCGCCGGTTTCGGTGTCGTTGAAAGATGTCATGGTTTCAATGCTGGATTCAGGATTGTGGGCGGTGCTGTCGTCGAACAAGTTCATAACCTCTGTGTGGACGCGCGTTCGCGCGCGACGTGCGGGACGTGGCATTGCGGACTGCTGGCGTGGTCTTTAGTTTGCGTTGAGGCCGACCTGGCGGACGGCCCTAGGACAATTCCAGCCGGTTCGAAACCGCGTCCAATAGGGACTCTTCGACTATAGCAACCGCTTTGGAGCGGTGTCAAACGCGAAAAAGCCCAATTTGGCAATCAGCGCCAAAATTTACCGCCCCGTCACACTGCTGCCGCCACCGCTCCAGACTGACTAAGCGGAATCGGCACAGCCGCCGCAGTCCGTGAGAATTCGATTTCGGGTGGCCCGGCGGAACGAAGCATCGGTAAATCCAGCTCCGGAGCGGCAACCGAACCTAGCCCAGCGCTTGAGCGATGGGGAAAGCGGGAAAAGTGATTCAAGTCCCGGAGAGCCTGCCCTGTGCGAAGCCGAAGGGCCCGAGTTCTCACACACTCTCCTGAGCCCCCGTGACGCCCCGACCCATCCACCCCGCTCCTCCTCCGCCATTCCGAAACCCTCCGCAGCGGTGCTAAACTTTCCAGTTCCTTCCCCAGTAACTCGGAGTTATGTCCCAATTCAAGCTCAAGCCGACGCACGCCGCCGTCAAGAATTACTACGCCGCCCTTAACCAGCTCGGCCAGCTCCACATTGACCACGAGATGGCCGTCCGCAGCGCCTTCCAAGACCTACTCTCCACCTGCGGACGCAAGCTCAAGCTCACCCTCGCTCCCGAGTTTGAAATCAAACGCAAGAACTTGTCCATTCGTGTAGACGGCGCTCTCCTCGATGAATTCAAGCTCGCTCGCGGCTTCTGGGAAGCCAAGGACGAAAAAGACGATCTCGACCGCGAAATCAAGTCCAAACTAGAAAAAGGCTACCCCCGCGACAACATCATTTTTCAGGCTCCCAACCGCGCCGTCCTCTACCAATCCGGCGCCCGCGTCGCCGACCTCGACATTTCCAACCCCGACAACCTGGTCCAGATCGTCAACCACTTTTTCGACTACAAAGCTCCCCACATCGAGGAGTGGGAACAAGCCGTCGCCGAATTCTCCGACCGCATCCCCGAACTCTCCGACGCGGTCAAGAAGATCATCGACGAAGAGCGCCGCCGCAATCCCGCCTTCGTCCGCAGCTTCGACGACTTCTACGCCCTCTGCCGTCAAGCCATCAATCCCAATCTTTCCGAAGATGCCGTCGAGCGCATGTTGATCCAGCACCTCCTCACCGAACGCATCTTCGAGAGGATTTTCGACAACCCCGATTTCACCCGCCGCAACGTCGTAGCCGCCGAAATCGAAAAAGTCATAGTCGAACTGACCAAGCGGGCGTTCAATCGAAACGAATTTCTGCGCCCGTTAGACCGTTTCTACAAAGCCATCGAAGTCAGCGCCGAAAACACCACCGGCTTCTCCGAAAAGCAGGCGTTTCTAAACAAGGTCTACGAGCGATTCTTCCAAGGCTATTCGCCGAAAGAAGCCGACACCCACGGCATCGTCTATACTCCGCAGCCCATCGTCAACTTCATGGTCCGCAGTGTCGAAGAAATTTTGCAAAAGGAGTTCGGACGCTCCCTCGGCGATAAAAACGTCCACATACTCGATCCCTTCGTCGGCACCGGCAACTTCATCGTCAACATCATGGACAAGATCAAAGCCACCGACTTGCCCTACAAATACGAAAACGAATTGCACTGCAACGAAGTCATGCTGCTGCCCTATTACATCGCCAGCATGAACATCGAGCACGCCTACTGGGATCGCACCGGAGAGTACCAGGCGTTTCCCGGGATTTGCCTCGTAGATACATTTGAGTTGGCCGAAGCCGAACAGGCATCGCTCGGTTTCATGAATGAGGAGAACGCACAACGAGTGAGACGGCAAAAGGAATCGCGGATATTTGTCATCATTGGCAATCCACCGTACAACGCAGGGCAAGTAGACGAGAACGACAACAACAGGAACCGAAAATACCCTGTTATCGATTCGAGGGTCTCAGAAACATACGGCCGCTCGTCAAAAGCTACCCTCCTAAGGAAGCTCCAAGACCCTTACGTCAAAGCCTTCAGGTGGGCCACGGACAGAATAGGCGACGAGGGAATCGTTGCGTTTGTCTCCAACAGCAGCTTTGTGCACGAACGCTCGATGGACGGGATGAGAGCAAGGCTTGCGAAAGATTTCGACGCCATTTACACCTTGGATCTTGGCGGTAATGTTTACAAGAACCCCAAACTTTCCGGTACTACTCACAACGTCTTTGGCATTAAGGTAGGAGTAAGCATCAATCTTCTCGTACGCCGCTCGAAAAAAACCAACACAACTATTCGCTACGCATCGGTTGGGCCAGACTGGCGCAAAGAGCAAAAATACAATTTTCTTGAAGAAAATGGATCTACGTCAGGAATCGGATGGACGGTCATTCAGCCCGACTCAAATCAAATATGGGTTACGACAGGACTTGCGGCAGAGTTCAAGAATTTTCTGCCTATTGGCGAGACCGACGGGCTGTTCTCCTCTTACCTTCTCGGATTCTCGACAAATCGCGATGAAACCGCGATCGCGTTTAGTGAGCCTGAACTGACAGGGAAAGTAAAGGCATTCTGCCGGGGCTACAGCACAGAAGTATCGCGACAGCAGCACGAACCGGACGGCAATCTTGATGATGGTATCAAATGGAGCGAGACACTCAAGCTCCAACTGAAACGCGGCGTCCGCGCGAAGTTTGACTCGTCTAAGATTCGTCAGGCTCTCTATCGCCCATTTACGGCAGAACTCGTCTACTACGACGACGTGGTGGTAGATCGACCCTCCCATTTCGAGCGCGTGTTCTCTCAGGCTCTCGACGAAAACATCGCCGTATGCCTCACGGGACCAGGCTCCGACAAACCATTCCTTGCAATGGCTGCGAGCTTGCCCGTTGATCTTCACCTCGTTGGGGCCGGCTGCACAACCCAGTGCTTCCCCTTCTACACCTATGCCGAAGACGGCACCAACCGCCGCGAGAACATCACCGACTGGGCCCTCGAACAATTCCGCTCCCACTATCACGATCCCTCCATCACCAAGTGGGACATCTTCCACTACATCTACGCCGTCCTGCACCACCCCGAGTATCGCGAGCGCTACGCCGCCAACCTCCGCCGCGAACTCCCCCGCATCCCGCTCGCCCCCGTGTCCTCTGTGCCCCCCGTGGTTAAAGCCTTCGACGTTTTCCGCGAACTAGCAAAAGCCGGCCAGCGCCTAGCCGAAATCCACGTTCACTACGAACAGCAACCGGAATACCAGTTAACGAAGCGAGAAAAAACAGGCGAAAAACTTGACTGGCGCGTAACCAAAATGCGCCTAAGTAAAGACAAGACCACCCTCATCTACAACGGTTTCCTCACACTCTCCGAAATCCCGAAAGAAACCTACGATTACCGCCTCGGCAACCGCTCCGCACTGGAATGGGTCGTCGACCAATATCAGGTCTCCACCGATAAACGCAGCGGCATCACCAACGATCCAAACAGGGAAGACGATCGGCAGTACATTTTGCGTTTGATCGGCCAAGTCATCGCCGTCAGCCTTGAAACTGTAAGCATCGTCAGTTCCCTCCCTCCACTGGGCCTAGGAGAATAGACTGACCGGTGGCCGTGTGCCCATCGTCTTCTGGTTTTCGAGATGTAAGTGCTTCGAGCATCTCACTTCTGCAATCGAACCTCTGACATTATTTTGTCACCAACATCTGGGTCATTCGTCAACAGACGACCGGCCGGCTCTCCGCGATATCGATAATCTGGGTCGAAGCGCACGATACTTCCACTGAATTGTCATCCAATAAACCGAATTGTAACTTTTACACGGTAATATTTACACCTGAGTTGCGCGTTTGCCACAGGCTGTTTGACCTACAAATTCTCGCCATCTCCGCGGAGAAAAAATCGCCCTTGACAGTCCGATTCGTCGGTTGTAGTATCTGATTCCAAGTTTGCTCTTTTTTGGCAAGCTTGAATTTCATGCAGAGTGGCTGAGGGACGAGCCCTAGGACGCCACGGCAACCGGATCGGGGTCATAGATTCCGACTGACAGGTGCCAACTCTCGCCCGGTAACGGGGACCATGAGATTCGGGGTGATGACGATTTGTTCGCGTATCCCGAACCTCTTTTCCAATCCGGAAAAGGGGTTTTGTAGTAACTGGGGAATTTTCCCCCGGCTCGTCCCGCAGTCACAGAAAGAAGTAGCAAAATGGAGACGAGCACCTACCAACTCCGCTGCCGCGAATGCGGCCAAACCTTCGGCAACCAACCGTGTAGTATTTGCACGAATTGTTTCTCGCCGCTCGAAATCACCTACGATTACGACTCGATCCGCCCGCTCGTTTCGCGGGAGTTATTCGCCTCGCGTGCGCCGGACATTTGGCGCTATCGCGAGTTGCTGCCGCTGCCAGCGGGGTATCAGCCCTCTCTTCCGGTTGGATATACCCCGCTGATCGGCGCTCCGCGACTTGGCGGGAAGATTGGATCGCAGCGACTTTTCGTCAAGAATGACGCGGTGTGCCTGCCGACCTTGAGCTTCAAGGACCGCGTGGTTGCGGTCGCGCTGGCCAATGCGCGCAGCTTCGGGTTCGACACGGTGGCATGTTCTTCCACGGGCAACTTGGCGAATTCCGTCGCGGCGCAGGCGGCGCGCGCAGGGCTGAAGGCGTGGATATTTATTCCTTCCGATCTTGAGCCCGCGAAAATTCTGGGCACGCAAGTCTTTGGCGCGGAGTTGGTGCGCATCAACGGTAGCTACGACCATGTGAACCGGTTGTGCTCGCAGATCGCCGACGAGCATCCCACCGGCGAGCGCGGTTGGGGATTCGTGAACGTCAATCTGCGTCCGTATTACGCCGAAGGCTCGAAGACGGTGGGTTACGAAATCGCGGAGCAACTGGGTTGGAAACTACCCGACAACGTGGTGGTGCCGATGGCGGGTGGATCGCTAATAACTAAGATCAAAAAGGCTTTTGACGAGCTGATTCTGCTGGGGCTGGTCGATCCCAAGCCGGTGAAATTTTTTGGCGCGCAGGCGACGGGATGCTCGCCGATTTCGACAGCGATCAAGCAATACTGCACAGAGATTGAACCGCAGCGTCCGAAGACGATTGCGCGGTCGTTGGCGATCGGCAATCCGGCCGACGGACATTACGCGATCAAGGCGATCGCGAAGAGCGGCGGCTGGGCGGAAGACATTTCGGACCATGAAGTGGTCGGCGCGATCCAGTTGCTGGCGGAGAGCGAGGGCATCTTCACCGAGACGGCGGGCGGGGTAACGGTGGGAACGGCGCGCAAGCTGATCCAGCAAGACCGCATTCTGCCCGATGAGACCACCGTGCTGTGCATTACAGGCAACGGACTGAAGACGACCGACGTGCTGGCCGATAAGTACCAGGCAGAGGTTCCAATCGCTCCGAAGCTGGCCGAGTTCGAAGCGTATCTGGCGGCCAAGGCGGCGACGTTGCCGGCGTTTGTAGCGGCTGCGGATTCGACGGCGGCGGCAGCGGTTTAGGGATTGGCTTTTGGCTCTTAGCTTTTGGCTTATGGCTGAACTTTTCCGGCAGGGGCAATTTGATTTGCCCGTTAAGCGGGGACGCTGCTTAGACGCGGCAAGCCGCGTCTCTACGAGAAATTAGGCATTTTGATTCGGGCCATGGGCCCGGGAGGCACTTATGAGCATTACCGTTCAAATTCCTACGGCGTTGCGGCGGCTAACTTCTGGAACGCCGCGCGTTGTCTGCTCGGTGGCGAATCTCAATGAGCTGTTCTCGGAGCTCGACCGGCAGTTTCCCGACTTGAAGCCGCATTTGAGGGATGAAGCGGGAGAGACGCGGCGCTTCCTGAATATCTATGTGAATGAGGAAGATATTCGCTTCCTGGGCGGCGCTTCCTATGCGTTCCAGGAGGGCGATGAGGTGCTGCTGGTGCCGTCGATCGCGGGCGGGGCATGGTAGACCAGGCTTGTCCGACCGCTCGCGGGGGGCCTGAAATTCCTCGGTAGTGTAATCGCCTGATTACGTCAATCAACGGCATCGTGTCCCTTTCTGGACTAGAATCTTCTGCATGGAAGGCGAGTACTCGCAGGAATGGGCGGAGCTGCGCAGGTTGCGTCAGCGTGTGCTTACCATTGCTCTCGCAGGAGCGGGTGTTTTCGTTCTTGTGCCTCTCGTCAATATGTATGCATCTCACAGCGCCGCTAAGGGATTCGGACTTGCGCTGTTTGCAGTTTGGGTACTGCTGTTGTTCAGGTCTTTCTTCGTCTCTGGCGAGTATGTTTATTGGTCATGCCCCAGATGTGGCAAACCTTTCCACTACGTTGTACGCTGGTACGGCAGATGGAACAATCCCTTTGCTCGGCGCTGTGTCCACTGTGGCTTGCCAAAGTGGGCGGACTTCGACCCCGACCCGATGCTCAAGCATGAACTGGACCCTTTCAGAAGTGATTCCATACTCAAACTTGATGAGTAAACACCGGCTCGGGAGTTCTCGATTGGTGAAACATCGCGATTACATTAACTGACCCGGTCTGACTGTCGCCCTCGTGTTTTTCTTCCTTGTCGTTATCTCGGTTTCCAACTTGCAGCGACGCCTGCCTTGGCCGTGCCTACGCCCTTCGCCGCTGGCACAACGGCTTTTGTTGTATCTTCTGCTTATCTTCGCAAACATAAAATATTTGCCGCGCTCGTTCGTCTACAGGGGTAGATGGACGAGGCGCTGAGAGTGCAGTGGGCGATGGCGGAGCAGGACCAGCGGATCTCTGAAGCGATCGAGCGGGAGCGGTCCCGGCTGCGCAATTTCATCCGGCGGCGCGTGGCCGACCGCGAAGACGCGGAAGACGTCTTGCAGGATGTCTTCTACGAACTGGTGGCGGCCTACCGCATGATGAAGCCGGTGGAACAGGTCACCGCCTGGTTATATCGTGTGGCGCGCAATAGGATCATCGATCTCTTCCGCAGTAAAAAGCGGGAGGCGTTGAGAAACGAGCCGGCGACGATCCTGGAGGATGGGGAGCCGCTCCAGTTGGAGGAGTTGCTTCCCTCCCCCGATGCCGGGCCGGACGCAGCCTACGCGCGAAGTCTGCTGCTGGAAGAATTGGACGCCGCTCTGGGCGAGTTGCCGGAGGAGCAGCGCGAGGTGTTCATCGCCCACGAACTGATGGGTTACAGCTTCAAAGAACTTGCCGCACAAACTGGCACGAGCGTGAATACGCTGCTCTCGCGCAAGCACTATGCGGTTCTTTACTTGCGCGAGCGCCTCCAGGCCATCCACAACGAGCTTACGAAGAAATGAGGACACGAGATATGAAAGGAAATTGGGTTGAAAGGGGATTGAAAATTGCGCTGATTGCTGCGGTGTTTGTCACCGTATTTGGCTATGTGGTGATGCGGCTGTGGAATTGGCTCGTGCCGGCGCTGTTTGGCGGGCACGCGATCGGCTTCTGGCAAGCGATAGGAATTTTGGTGTTGAGCAAGATCCTGTTTGGCGGGTTCCACGGACACCATGGCGGTCCGATGCGCTGGCGCCACCGCATGATGGAGCGGTGGGATCAGATGACTCCGGAGGAGCGCGAAAAATTCCGGCAATCTGTGGGAGGCACTATGCGCGGCCGCTGCGGTCCGTTTGGGCCGCCCACCGAGGCGCCGAAAACGTAAAGGGCCGCGACACTGAAGCGTCCGGTTTTCCCCTTCAATCGTCCCGCCTTTTTAGGCGGCTAGCCGCACAAGCGCGCCGTGCTATAATCTAACTAACTGGTTAATTATATGAAGGCAGAGGCGGCGGGACGATTGGGAAGCCGGGGGCATCCGGAGGAAAGCCGGGCGGCGATCCTGAAAGCGGCGATTGTGGAATTTGCCGAGCACGGGATCGCGGGGGCGCGGACGGATGCGATCGCGCGCGCGGCGCGGGTCAACAAGGCGCTGCTCTATTACTACTTCAAGGACAAGGACGCGTTGTACGAAGCGGTGCTGGACCATGTGTTCCGCGGACTGCGGGAGCGAGTGATGCCGGTGCTGGAGAGCGAACTGGGGCCGGGCGAGAAAATGCTGGAATATGTGGGGGCGTATTTCGACTTCATCGCGGCGAACCCGCAGTTTCCGCGGGTGGTGCAGGCGGAATGGATGCGGTCGAGCGCGGAAGGCAGCCCGCACATGAAGCGGATTGCGCGGGAATATTTCCGTCCGATCTTCGGCAAACTGGTCGAGGTGCTGCGGGAGGGGATGGAGGCGGGGAAATTTCGGGCGGTGAATGCGATGGATTTTCTACCCTCGGTGATAGCGGTGATTGTGTTCTATTTCAGCTCGGCGCCGGTGATCAAAGAGTTGACGAAGGTGGATCCGTTGTCGGCAAAAAGGATACGGGAGCGGCGGGCGTTTGTTTTGGAATTTGTTTCGGCAGCGTTGTTTAAGTGAGCTATTGGCTCTTGGCTTTTAGCTGTTGGCTTTCTCGGTCAAGGATGAGTGCTGAGGCTGATAGCCAAGAGCTAAAAGCTAAGGGCCGAAGTGTTAGGAGATTTTCTGATGAGTGCGCGGAACCGTTTTTTAATTGTGCTGGGAGTTATTCTCGCCATTGCTTCGGTGTATTACGTCTTTTCTACTCCGGGTGGAAATGACCTGGTGTTGGTGGGGACGGTGGATGCGAACCAGATCGTGGTGAGTCCGCAGATGCAGGGGCGAATTACGCGGCTGCTGGTGGAGGAAGGTTCGCAGGTGAAGCAGGGGGACCTGATTGCGTTGCTCGATCCATCGGAGTTGGAGGCGGAGGAGCGCGGGGCGGCGGCGACGATTGCGAGCTTGCGGTCGAAGGTGAGCGAGAGCGAATACACGCGGCAATCGACGAAGGGGACGACGACAGGAGATGTGGCGAATTCGCAGGCGCGGCTGGCGGCGGCGCGGGCGCAGTTGGCACAGGCGGAAGCGACGTTGACGCGGGTGGAGAGCGACAGCCGGCGGACGATTGGGCTGGCGGAGGCGGGCGTGGCATCGGAGCAGGAGAAGGTGCAGGCAGAGATGAATCTGAAGGCGCAAGAGGCGAGCGTGCAGTCGCTGCAGGAACAGGTAATGGCGGCGCAGGCGGATTTGAATTCATCGGTCGCACGCACGAATCAGGCTACGGCGGCCGAGAGCACGGTGGAATCGACGCGGGCGCAAGTGGAGAACGCGGCGGCGGCGTTGAAGGAAGCGGAAGTGCGGCTGGGTTACACGAAGATTTACGCGCCGGTGACGGGGACGGTGCTGGTGCGGGCGGCGCGCGAGGGCGAAGTAGTGAACGCGGGGCAGGCGATCGTGACGGTGGTGGATTTCAGCGACACGTGGGTGCTGGCGGCGATTCCGGAGACGGAGGCGGACCATATTGGGTTGGGAGACACGCTGCGGGTGCGGCTTCCGGGAGGAACGGTGGTTGCGGGGAAAGTTTTCTATAAGGCGGCGGAAGCGGATTTCGCAACTCAACGGGACGTGGGGAGGCGGAAACGAGATATTAGAACGATTGCGTTGAAGGTGAGGCTGGAGAATCCGAAGGGAGCGTATGTTCCGGGGATGACGGCGGAGGTGTTAGTAAGTCCGGTGCAATTGAAGTAGGTGTATCTTTTCACCGCCGAGACGCCGAGGACGCAGAGAAAGACTAAGGACATATTACCACGGGGTACACAGAGTAACACGGGGGAAATTGTTAAACTTCCTGTTTCGATTTGAGTTCGGAGAGATTGGATGAACGAGTTTAACGGACGGAACGAGGTTGCGGCGGATGCTCCGAATGCGATTGAAGTGAAACATATCGTCAAGCGATATGGCGAATTTACAGCGGTGGACGACATTTCGTTTGCGGTGAAGGAGGGGGAAATATTTGGGCTGTTGGGGCCGAATGGAGCGGGGAAATCGACGTTGATCCGGATGATGACGACGCTGATACCAATCACGGCGGGTTGGGCGCGAGTGGCGGGGCACGATGTGGCGCGCGAGGCGAATGCGGTGCGGCAGACGATTGGAGTGATTCCGCAGGCTTTGACGAGCGATTTGGATTTGACGGTAGAAGAGAACTTGAATATCTACGCGAAGTTATATGACGTTCCGAGGAAGCGGCGGAAAGAGGCGATAGAGGAGTTACTGGAGACGGTGGATCTTACTAAGTGGCGGGACGCGCAGACTAAGACGCTGTCGGGCGGAATGCGGCGGCGGCTGGAGATAGCGCGGGGATTGGTGCACAGTCCGAAGATATTTTTTCTGGACGAGCCGACTACGGGACTCGACCCGGTGTCGCGCGTGGCAGTTTGGGAGATGCTGACTAATATCAAGGCGAAGCGGAAGCTGACGATCCTTATAACTACGCATTACATGGATGAAGCGGACCGGCTGTGCAACCGGATTGCGATAGTGGACCACGGGAAGCTGGTGGCGCTGGATACTCCGGAGGCGTTGAAGGCAAGCGTACCGGGAACGAACGTGATTGAGGCGCAGTTCGAGGGGGCACCGGAAGATTGGGAAGAGCGGCTGCGGAAGTTGCCGGAAGTGACGTCGGTGCAGGACGAGAGCGCGGGGATGTTCCGGGTGCTGACGACGAATGGGTCGCGGACGACAACGGACCTGGTGGGAATGGCGGTGGAAGCGGGGGTGGTGGTGAAGACGTTGATGGTGCAGAACACGACGCTGGACGATGTGTTTGTCCATTACACGGGACGGCAATTGCGGGATGAACTGGTGAAAGCGCATGGGTATGTGCCTCCGCCGCGACCGGGGTTGCAGCCATGAACCGGACGATGGCGATCATTGAACGCGAGATGCGGAAGTTCTTCCGGTCGCCTGCGCTGATGATGGCGTCGATGATCTTTCCACTGGTGCAGTTGATTGTGCTGGGGAATGCGTTTGGCGGAAAGATTCGCGACGCGAAGATGGGGCTGGTGGACGAAGACCATGGGACGCAGGCGGTGCGGATCAAGGAAGCGTTCGACGCGGTGCGGGCGAATGCGGGGACGTTTGTCACGGTCCCGTATGACGACGAAGTGCGGGCGCGAGAGGACGTGCGCAACGGGAAGATACAGGGAGCGGTGATCATTCCGGCGCAGTATTCGAAGATGGTGTATGAGAAGAACCATCCGCGGATCGCGCTGATTGTGGATAACAGCGATAACTTCATGAGTTCGTCTTTCGAAGACAAGATGACGGACGTAACTGCGGCGCTGAACCAGCCGGATGTATCGCCGCGACTGACGCAGCAGACAGCGCTGGAGGTAATTGAGCTCTATCCGTATATCGAGTACATGAAGTATCTGTTGCCGGGATCGATCACGCTGGCGATGTTTGTGTCGGTGATGATCGGCGGAGGAATGCTGTATATCGACGACAAGGCGCGCGGGGTGCATGAAGGATACTTAGTAACTCCGATTACGAAGACGGAGCTGGTGCTGGGGTTGGTGGGAGCGGGCGCGATCAAGGCGGTGATGACCGGAGTGGTGATTACGGCGATTGGGTCGCTGCTTGCGGGAGTGGGAACGATCTTCCATCCGGGGACGATGCTGGGGTTGGTGGCGATGATCGGGCTGACGTCGGCGGCGTTCAATACGATGATGTTTTTGCTGATGGTGAGGATTGAAGACCCGCTGGTGCCGCGGGCGATGTTTGGGATTTTGAATACGCTGTTGTTTTTTCCCAGCGGATCGATTTATCCGGTGGAAGCGTTTCCGGCGTGGTTGCGGGCGATTGCGAAGGTGGATCCGTTTACGTATGCGGTGCATGGATTCAAGTCGCTGCTGCTTAAGGAAACGGGGCTGGGGGCGATCGTTCCGGACATGGTTTATCTGTCGCTGTTTGCTGCGGTGATGCTGGCGGCGGCGGTGCCGTTGTTTAAGCGGACGCTGTAGGGGAGGGGCAGTCGTTAGTCATTCGCTGGCCGGTTGAAAGCGCAGAGAAAAGGCTCGCCTCGGGGGCTGAAACCCCAGCTTATTTTGCGGCATTTACGGCGTGATTGAACAGGCTGCGTCGCTTCAAAACAAAGTCAAAATCAGAGTTTTTCCGCAGCCTGAGAAAGCGTGCCCTACCCGTTCTCGGCTCCCACTACCTCCATGTACGAAATGTAGGAAATAGTAAAGAAGTGGGAGATTGAGACGATTTGTTTACTGGTTAGTACCCCCTACCCCCCTCCCCCCTGGTCTTATGGAATCATGGGGTTAGCGATGATTTTTTGGTTCGGTCTTTGAAACCAAAGGACTTATATTAAAGTATTCCGGTATAAGGAGTTAGCGAAAATGGGCAGTGAAAAGTGGGAAAATTCAGTTGCCGGTAGCCAGTTGTCAGTTGCCAGTTGCCAGTACCCAGTACGCAGAGAAAACCTAGCTGCAAACAAATAAAAAAGGTGCGGTTACGATCCGCACCCTTTTTGATCTCTAGTTTTATTGTATCAAGTTGGAGGGGGGTACACCGACAGATTTGGCGGAATTATTTTCGTAGGCTATGCAATGAGTTACGGGGGAAAACAGGGAAATAGGGGGTTGACAAGAATCAGCTTCGATCTGCGAGCTTTGAGTTACGAGCGAGCGAGGGCGGGGAAAGACTTTAACCACGGGGTGCACAGGGTAGCACGGGGGAAAGCTACGAGCTGTGAGCGAGCACATCTCTATGGGGCTTGTGGTGGTGGGGAGGGCGGCAGCTCGCGAAAGGGACGGGTGTTGGGGCGGGGCGAGTCGGTGGCCAGGCGGAAGACCAGGTTGGTGGTGACGGAGCGAGTTCTGGGGCGGGACTCGGGATGAACATCGAGGCGGAGCCAGATGAAACGGCCGATGCGGCTGAGGCGGACCTCATCGGGACTGAGGCGGGCGGTGTAGCTGGCGGCAATGCGGGCCATTTCGGAGAGGTCGCTCATGGGACCGAATTCGACATCGAAGGGGCGAGGCAGTTGGCGCATGGACTCGAGCAGGCGGGCAATACTTTTGCGGCCGGCGACACAGGGCTGAGTGCGGCAAGCGAGGACTTTTTCGATGGCGTAAAGAGCGGCGTGGTCGACGCGTTCTCCGAAGGCGAGGTATAGGGTGTTGGTGGCGACGGCGTAGTTGAGGGGGACCATCTGAAAGGCATCGAGGATGGGGAGGGGAACGTTGCCGGGAGAGTGGACGGTGGAGGGATCGAAGGAAGTGGCGACGGGGCAACCCCATTGCAGGCCAAGGGCGGTGGTGACTTCCTGTTCGGAGGCGAAGCCAAGTTTTTCGATCCACTCGCCGATTTTTCCGTAGCGGGCGCGGCGCTGGGCTTCGAGGGCGGCGCGGACTTCGGTGTGGGAAAGCTTGCCGCGGGCGACCATGAGAAGGCCGAGGGGAATGCGGTTGGGGGGCTGGGGAGGCGTTGGCGCGACGCGCAGGCGGGAGAGCTGGTTGACGAGGGCGGTCTCGAGGCATTGGGGCTGGCAATAGAAGGCTCCCTGAAGAAAGGTGCCGTTGGGGCGGCGACGGTGTTGGAGGCGTTGCCAGAAGGACTGGGAGTAACGGGAACAGGAGGCGAGCGCGCAAGGGGGCTGGGAAGGTTCGCGATGGTGGCGCTTGAGCCAGTGGGCGAGCGAGGCGAGCGGCTTGAGAAAGTTTTTCATGGGGCGGTCATCCTTGGGAAAATCGTTGAATTCATCGCGATCGAAGAGCGGAGATCAGCCGGGGGGTGGAGTGGAATCGACAACGCCGGTGATGCGCAAACCGTATTTGCCGTCGACGACGACGACATCGCCCTGAGCGATGAGGCGTCCGTCGAGGAGGAGGTCGACGGGAGAATGGAGAGCGTTATCGAGTTCGACGACGACACCGGCGCTGAGGGCGAGGATTTCGCGGAGGAGCATGCGGCGGGTACCGAAGCGCAGCTTGACGTCGAGGCCGACATCCATAAGGCGGTCGTAACTGGAGGAGGGCGGAGAGAGGGTGGAAGACGGAGACGGTGGAGGGGCGGAGGGTAGCGGCGCGGGCGCGGGCTGGGCCTGGGGCTGGGGCTGGGACTGAAGCGCGGCGGCGAGGGCGGGGCTGAGTTGAATTTCGACGGCGATGGAGACGCCGTCTTGATAGGTGGTTTGGAGGCAGACGATGGCGTCGGAGGACCAAGAGGGAGCGGCGGAGGCGGAGGAGAGACTTAACTTGAGTTCGCCGTCAAGGGTAGCGGCGAGGGTGGTGGAGGCGAGACCGGCGACCTGGCGCAGGAGTTCCTCAAGGGCCTCCTTGTTTTCAGGGGTAATGGGTTGAGCGGCGAGGGCGTCGGCGGCGGGGCCGGTTTCGCCGAGAAGCTTTTGGGCAAGACGGGTGCCGGAAGCGGAAGAGAGACGGAGGCTCATTTCGCCCTGGGCGGCGCCCGCGGCCACGACGGTATACCAGACGTCGGAATCGGAGGCAGGGAGGGGCTGAGAAGAAATGTCGAAGGCGCCGGGTTGCGAGGAAGGGTCTCCAGAAATTTGGGTGAGCACGTTTTGGAGAGAGTTTTTCCAACCTTCGCACCAATTGTTGAGTTCGGGACGAAGATTGGGAGCGGGGCTAGGGGTGGGGGTAGGGGCGTCGCTCATGACAGGTCACCTGAAGAGGGGATGGGGGCATCGACAAAGAGGACACGAGCGCCGCGGTGGGGGCCGACGCGCACCGGAGCGGCCGAGCAGAGACGGACCTCGTCGATGAGCATGAGAGCGGGGGCGGAGGCGTTTCTGGGAAAAGGAAGCAAGCAGCCGGGAGCGAGATCGGCGAGGTCCTGCAAAGGGACGCCGAGGTCGGTCATGGAGAGTTCGACGGGAAAGAGGCAGTCGAGCAGTTTGTTCTGGATGCGGGAGCGGGTCTCGGCGGAAGCGCTGCGGCGCTGATAGGTAAAGTCGGCGGAGATTTTTCTGAGGAGGGCGTTGGAAACGACGGCGGGGATGGCGAGGTTGAGGGTGCCGCGGGTCTCCGACATTTTGATTTCGAAGCTGAGGCAAAGATTTTTTTCTTCGGGAGGCATGAGGCGCTGGGTTTGCAAGAGGCGCTGGCGGGCGCCGAAATTGAATTCGAGGGCGATGGCCTGCCAAGCGGTTTGCAGTTCGCGGCAGACGATGCGGACGATGCTTTCGAGGACCTGCTCTTCGATTTCGGTGATGTCGCGGGTAAGATCGCCGCTCTTGCCTTCGCCGCCGAGCATGACGTCGATGATGGGGAAAACGATGGTGAGATCGAGATGGAGGAGAGCGGTGGCGCCGACGGGGGCGAGTTCGCAGGAAGCGAGATAGGCTTTTTCCGGGATGCGGTCGAGGAACTCGAGGAAGGTAAGGTGCTCGGCGGAAACCAGGCTGCAATCGAAAACGATGCGCAGGTAGCCGCCGATGGCGGTGGTGAGATTGCGGGCAAAGATTTCGTGGAGCTGGTTGATGGCGCGCAATTGCTCGCGTCCGATCTGTCCGGCCTGGCGGATGTCCCAAGCTTGGACGACGGGGCCGCTGGCACCGGCGGCGGAACTGCCGGTGCGTGCCTTCCGTACCATGTCATCGATTTCTTCCTGGTTGAGAACTTTTTTCATGGGGCCCTCGATTTTGGTGAAAGTGCAAGTTGCAAAAAAATTGGCGGAGACGGGGGCAAGCCCGTCTCCGCGAAAAAATTTCTAGGGAGCGGCGGCGGCTTTGGCGCGGGCGCTATGGGCGGCGGGCACGGTGAGGAAATTGAGGCGGGCGCGGAGGCGAAGCATGGCGAGGGAATGGATCTGGGAAACGCGGGATTCGCCAATGCCGAGAGTGGCCCCGACTTCTTTCATGGTTAGTTCTTCGTAGTAATAAAGGGCGAGAACGCGTCGTTCCTTTTCCGGCAATTCGGAGATGGCCTCGGCGAGCAGATGTTTCATTTCGGAGCGGAGGCATTGGAAGAATGGGGTTTCCTCGGGCTTGGAGGGGAGGAAGTCGGTGAGATCTTCTTCCTTGCCGTCGCGCAGCGACTCGCCGCGGAGGCTGCCAAGTTCGAGGCCATCGAGTTCGGCGAGCAGGGAGTGGAGTTCGGCGAGGCCGATGCCCATCTCATGGGCGATCTCGGTTTCGGAGGGTGCGCGGCCGAGTGTGCCGGAAAGGTGGCAGTAGGTGGAATCGACGAGGCGGCCTTTGCGGCGCAATTCGCGGGGGCTCCAGTCGAGTTCGCGGAGGCTGTCGAGAATGGCGCCGCGGATGCGGAACTTGGCGTAGGAACTGAACTGGACGTGCTTGGTGAGATCGAATTTGCCCAGGGCGTCGATGAGTCCGAGGACGCCGGCATGGACGAGGTCTTCGAAGGGGACATGGCGGGGCAGGCGCTCGTGAATGCGGCGGGCGATGTAGCGGACTTGGGGAAGCTGTTCCATGAGGACGCGTTCGCGTTCGTCGTCGGTCTGGACGCATTGATAGGCTTCGGCGGGATGTTTGGTCATGGAGCTGGCCTGCTTTCGTGAAACTGGTCGGTGGTCGTTAGCTTTAGTCGTTAGTCGTTAGTCGTTCGCTGTTAGTCGTTCGCCGTTGGTTGTTGGTCCTTAGGGAAACTCCGATTAAGTCATCGCTGACTGTACGGGATGGGTTGAGAGCGCGGCCCTCAGCGGCTAAAGCCGCTTGTGTCGCGGTTTCTGACGGCACGACTAAAGCCGTGCCCTTTCAAAACTCCCCATGAACCGACTTAATCAGAGCTTCCTTAGTCTTTAGTCTTAAGTCGTTAGTCGCTGCTCATCGCGTCGCATCCAAGGCACCGAACGACCAACGACCTAAGACCAACGACTTACACGGATGGCCGATGATGCTTTCATCGGACTACTCCGAGCGACTGCACGGAAACCATGGGAGGGATTTCCAAGGGAGAAAGGACCACGACTTTGGGGAGAAAGGGTTCGAGCAAGCGCCGCAGATGAAAGCGCGCGGGGGTGGCGCAGAGCAGGATGGGCGCGGTCTGGGCGACCTGGTCTCCGGCAAGCTGGCGCAAGCCATCGAGAATGCGGCGGACGAAGGAGGGCTGCAATCCGGAGCCGGAGGCGGGCGGCGCCTGGGGGTTGAAGGCGCGGCTGAGTTCCTCTTCGATGCTGTGGTCGAGGGTGAGGACGCGGAGGCCTCCGTCGTCGGAGAGGAGGGGGCGGACAAGGGCGCGGCCGAGCGCTTGCCGGGCGGCCTCGACCATGAGGACGGGATTTTTGCTGGTGGTGGAGGTGTCGAGCAGGGTCTCGAGGATGGTGGAGAGATCGCGAATGGAAACCTGCTCGCGGAGAAGCTGCTGCAAGACTTTTTGCGCTTCGCCGAGGCTGAGGATTTTGGGAACAAGTTCTTCGACGAGCTTGGGGTGGCTTTCGCCGAGACGGTCGAGCAGACGCTTGGTCTCCTGACGGGTGAGGAGTTCGTAGGCGTGCTGGCGGATGACTTCGGCGAGATGGGTGGCGAGGACGGAAGTCTGGTCGACGACGGCATAGCCGGAGGTAAGGGCCTGGGACTCGAGGGCGGGGGAAATCCAGAGGGCGGAGACGCCGAAGGCGGGCTCTTTGGTGGGAATGCCGTCGAGCTTGGGCGGCGAGAGTTCGGAGCTGATGGCAAGGACCTTATCATCGAGCAATTGCCAGCGGGCGATTTCGACGCCGCGCAGGGAGATGACGTATTCGTTGGGCTTGAGGCGGACGTTGTCGGTGATATGAATGGGCGGAACGATGAAGCCGAGTTGCACGGCGAGGGTGCTGCGCAGCGACTTGACGCGGGCGAGGAGCTGTCCGCCTTGCTGAACGTCGACCAATTTGACGAGCGCGAAGCCGACTTCGAGGGAGAGTTCGTCGAGCTTGAGCAGGTCTTCGATGGAGTCGGACTTGGCGGCCTTCTTGTCTTTTTCGGCGGCGGCGGGAGAGCCGGGATCGGCGGGAGGGGCATCGATAACTTTGCCGTCTTTGTCCTTGAGCTGGGGCAAGCGGGCGGCAAGCAGGAAGACGACAGCGGCGACGGCAAGGAAAGAAAATTTCGGCAGTCCGGGAATGGCGGCGAGCGCGACCATGACGCCGGCGGCGATCTGGAGGGAACGGCGGCGGGAGAAGAGTTGGGTGGCGAGGTCGCCGGAGAGGGTGACGTTCGAGGAAGCGCGGGTGACCACCATGCCGCCGGCCATGGAGACGAGCAGCGACGGGATCATGGTAACCAAACCGTCGCCGACGGTAAGCACGGTGTAGGTTTTCAGCGCCTCGCGAAATGGGATGTCGAGTTGAAAGACGCCGATGAGAAAGCCGGCGAGGATGTTGATGGCGGTGATGAGAATGGTGGCGATGGAATCGCGCTGGTTGAAGCGGGCGGCGCCGTCCATGGCGCCGTAGAACTCGGCTTCGCGGGCGACTTGTTCGCGGCGGGCGCGGGCCTGGTGCTCGTCGATGAGGCCGGCGTTGAGGTCGGCGTCGATGGCCATCTGCTTGCCGGGGAGGGCGTCGAGGGTAAAGCGGGCGGTGACTTCGGCGGTGCGCACGGCGCCGTGGCTGACGACGATGTACTGGATGGCAATGAGGGCGAGGAAGAGGACGAATCCGACAACGTAGTTGCCGCCCACGACAAATTGTCCAAAGGACTCGATGACGTGGCCGGCGGCCCCGGCGCCTTCGTTGCCGTGGAGAAGGATGCGGCGGCTGGAGGCAAGGTTGAGCGAAAGGCGGAAGAGGGTGAGGAGGAGAAGCAAGCTGGGGAAAACGGAAAACTGCGACGGGCGCAGGATCTGAAGGGCGGAGAGGAGCACGAGCACGGAAGCGGCAAAGCTGGTGGCCAGCAGGAGATCGAGCGCGAAAGCCGGCAAGGGCACGAGCATGACGAAAACCAGGCTGACGGCGGCGATGGGGACAATCCACTCGACGAGCGCGTTGCGGGTGGGAGCGGCGGCGGTGGTCGTGGCGGCGGCGGGCATTAGCGGAGGCCTCCTCGCGTGGTGGCGTCAGCGGCAAGAGCGCGGGCTTGGGCGCGGTAAACGGTGGCCAGGATTTCGGCGATGACGGCGTAGAGGTTCGCGGGCACGCTTTGTCCAACTTCGACGGTGCGGTAGAGGACGTGGGCGAGGGGCGGATTTTCGACCATGGGAATGTTTTCCCAGCGGGCGATTTCGCGGATTTGGGCGGCGAAGAGGTTGCGTCCCTTGGCGACGACGATGGGAGCGGCCATGCCGGGGTTGTACTCGAGGGCGATGGCGTATTCGGTGGGGTTGGTGACGACGACGGCGGCGCGCTTGGTGTCCTCGAGCATTCTGCGGCGGCGCATCTGGCGCTGCAGGCGGCGGATGCGGCCTTTGATGATGGGATTGCCCTCGGTTTCCTTGTATTCGTCCTTCATTTCCTGGCGGCTCATTCTGAGTTCGCTGGAAAGGTGCTGGCGCTCGAAGAGGTAGTCGAGGGCGGACCAGACGAGGAGCACGAGAGCGGATTTCCAGGCGACTTCGAAGATGCGTCCGGCGGCAAAGCCGAGCGTGGCGCGGGAGGAGCGGGCGGGGAGGGCCATGAGCAAAAGCCAGTCGCGGCGCAGGCAACCGACGGCGATGTAGGTAACGGCGGTGGCGGGAAGCAGGGACTTGATGAGTCCGCGGAGGGCGGCGATGGAGAAAAGCTGCTTCAGTTTGGCGGCGGGGCTGATGCGGGAGGCGTTGGGGAGGAGCGATGTGGGAGCGAAGACGAAGCCGCCTTGAGCGACGGCGGCGGCGAGGGCGACGGTCCATCCCAAGGCAAGCGCGGCGGCGGTGGCGGCAAAGAGTCCGGAGTGGGTGAAGAGGGGAGTGAGCGCGTCCATGCGAAGGTTGCCGGAAACGGCGCCGTCGAGGCAGTCGCGGTAGAAGGCACGGAAGGCGAGGGGGAAACTCGACATCAAGGCGAAGAGAACGAAAACGGCGGCCATGCCGGAGGCGGCACCGATGAGATCGCGGCTGCGGGCGACCTGGCCTTTTTCGCGGGCCTTTTCGCGCCGCCGCGGGGTTGCCTGCTCGGTTTGGTTGGATTGCGGCATGAGTCAGTTCCCAGTTGCCGGTTCCCAGTTGCCAGAGGTGTGCGGCTCGTTGGAACGCGTTCCGTAAACGGTTCTTGGGAAGGGCACGGCTTCAGCCGTGCCGCTAAGGGCCGCCAACAATGCGGGCTTTAGCCCCTGAGGGAGCCACCCGTTCCTTCTGAAACCGGTTGCAGAATTAGTGGGCAAGTTTCAAAATCCTTTCCGAAGCGTCGAGGGCGCGGGCGAAGCGGGCGTCGAAAAAGCGCGGCCAGAAGCTCACTGCGCCGCACAGGAGCGCCAGCCCGAGCAGGTTCTTGAGCGAGATTCCGACAAACAAAACGGGCAATTGCGGGGAAGCTTTGCCGATAAAACCGAGCGCGACATCGGCGAAGAGGCTGGCGACGAGAACGGGCGCGGCGATCTGGAGGCCGGCGACAAACATGGCGGCGGCGAAGGCGAAGAGGGCGTGGACGGCGGGCCCGGTGAGGGAAAAATGGCCGGGGGGGAGATAGTCGAAGCTGCGGGCGAGTCCGCGGAGGAGCCAGTGCGGAACGCCGAGCTGAATGAAGAGCAGCAGCACGACCAGTTCGTAGAAAGTGGAGAGCACGGCGGAATCGGCCTGGCTGTTGTCGGGATTGACGATGCTGGCGAGGGAATACCCCATCTGCACGCCGCAGACCTGGCCGGCAACTTGTCCAGCTTCGAAGATGAGTTGCAGGGTGAGTCCGAGGATAAAGCCGATGGTGAATTCGCCGAGCAGAAGCACGATGAGCGAGGGCGTGGGCAGAGCGGACGGGGGAGCGGGAACGAATGGCACCATGAACGAAGTGAGGAGAAATCCGAAACCGATCTTGATGCGCACGGGGACGGCGGCGCTGCCCAGGAAAGGGGCGACGACGAGCAGGCCGCTGACGCGCGAGCCGGCGATCATCCAGACGGCGAGGGTGCGCTCGATGGGGAGCGCGAACGGCGTCGCAATGGGCAGTTGGAACACGGTCACCTCAATGGGCGGTCAGCAGTCTGAAGTTATGAAACCGTCGATGAGTTCCGGCTTCTCGAATGAATGCAATGTCGCAACCTCCGGGGCTAAAGCCCCGATTCTCACAGGGGGATCTGCGGCGTGGCTAAAGCCACGCCCCTTCAAAGATTTCTTCATCGGACGAAGGGGTGGAAGTCGCTCCACATGGCAATGGTGAAAAACATGAGGCGGCGCAACATCCAGGGGAAAAAGAGCAGGATGGCCGCCGCCATCGCCGCCAGACGGGGGACGGTGGAGAGGGTCTGGTCCTGCAAGGAGGTCAGCACCTGGGCAACATTGACAAGGAGGCTGACGAAGACCGCGATCAGGAGCAGGGGCGCGCCCATGAGCAGGGCCATCTGCAGCGTGTGGCGGAAGAGGGTAACGACTTGGTCGGTGTCCATAAGCGCCTTTCAGGAAAAACTCCGCATCAGGGAACCGATGAGCAGGTTCCATCCGTCGACGACGACGAACAAAAGGATCTTGAGCGGGGTGGAGATGATGACCGGGGGAAGTTGCATCATGCCGATGGAGGTGGTGACGGCGGCGGTCACCATATCGATGACGAGAAAAGGAAGGAAGAGCGCGGCGCCGATGCGAAAGCCAACCTGGAGTTCGCTGAGAAGATAGGCGGGGGCGACGATGCGCATGTCGAGATCGTCGGGGCGGGCGGGACGGGGCGCATGGGCGAGTTCGACGAAGAGGGCGAGATCTTTTTCGCGGGCGTACTTGAGCATGAAGTGGCGCATGGGAACGATAGAGCGGTCGAGCGCGGCCATCATGGTGATGTGCCCGGCGTCGAGGGGAACGATGGCGTCGGCATAAATGGCGGCGCCGACGGGCTGCATGAGGAAAAAAGTGAGGATAAGAGAGAGTCCGATGAGGGTTTGATTGCTGGGCGTAGTCTGGGTGCCGAGCGCCTGGCGAAGAAAATGGAAGACGATGAGCAGGCGCACGAAAGGCGTCATCGAGAGCACGATGGCGGGAACCAGGGTGAGGAGGGTGAGCAGTACGACGATGTTCCAGGGCGCGGAACTCTGGGGCGTGGGGCCGGACAGCAGGCCGGACAACGGTGAGGCGGGCGCGGGATGGGAACGCGCCCAGAGCGGCGTGGCAGCAACGAAGAACACGACCATGAAGATCACGCCGACTAGGCGCAGAAATGCGATGGGAAGGGAGCGACCACCGCCGAGACGCCGAGGACGCCGAGTAAAGTCAAAAGCTTGAACCACGGGGGACACGGAGGACACAGGGGATTTACTGGCAGGCGAATGCCGGCAAGTTGCAGGTCTGTACCCTTTAGCGGGCCCAGGTTCGGGAGGGCGATTGCCGGAGTTTTTCGGGAGGCGGCTCATAGTTTTTCTCCGGCTGGTTCGGCGCTCGAGGATTCATCCGGCAAGTGCGAAAGCAGGGTGATGGAGGAGGGACTGGAGCCGATGAGAAAGCGCTGGCGCTCGAACTGGACGACGGAGACGAAACGGCGGTCGCCGAGCGAGGCGGTTTCGCGGACGGAGAGCGACTTCGGCTTGCGCTTGACGGCAACGCGGCAAAGCAACGATTTCCAAAGCGAGGATTTCCACGGCGAGGATTTCGGAAACGACAATCTCGAAACCGAGGGCCTCGAAAACAGGTAGCGCCGGAAGACTGCGAGGCGGGCGGCGGCCAGCGCGGTCCAGCGCGGCGAGGCGGGCGGCGGGTGTGCCGGGACCCCGGTCCGCGCGATTTTCAGGGGCGCCAACTTCATCGGTAGGGGATCCATCTAGGCCAACTCCGTCAAGCGCACGGCGAGGTGGTTCTGCACGACTTCAAACTCGCTCCAGGCGATCAATTGGCCGTTGACACGCAGGGGAACATCCTGGCCGACGGTCCAGTGGGAGGCGACAACACGCCCGTGTTCGAGATGAACGAGATCGGCGACGGTGAAACCGGGCATGGCGATTTCGACGGTGAGCAGGCATGGCAGACGACCGGCACGCAGCCATTGGTTCGCGAGGGGATCGACGAGGGGAGCTAGGGGAGCGGGTTGGGCGGCGGCGGCCATTCGATTTGCACTATTTACATTTGGACTTTTTACATTTGAACCAGAAATTCGGTGAAGTAGACATTCTGGACGGCGATCTGAGGCACGCGCTCCTGGAGGGCCCGCAGAAGTTCGTCTTTGAGCTGGCGTTTGCCATCGGCGCGCAAGAGGTCTTCGGGCTGGGCAGTGGCGAGCACGGAGAGGATAGTGTCGCGGACGAGCGCAATGGGCGCAGCGTCCGCTTGGTTGTGGGGGAGGGGACGCGCCAAGCCGAGCGTGATTCCGGCGCGGAGGTAGGCGCGCTGACTGGGGCCGGAGAGATTGACGATAAAGGTGTCGAGTGTGAGTGCGGATTCCGCAGCGCTTTCGCCGGTGGTGGCCGAGGATCCGGAAATCAACCAGACAACGATGCCCACCGCGCCCAGCCCAAGAACAAGCACAACGACGAGCCAGCGCCATTTTTTCGCGGGCGCGCTTGCGGGCGCGCTTTCAGACGTACTATCGAGCGCACTTTCGGACGTGGGATCCTGTAGCACATTGGGCATATTGCCGATGATTGCAAGCCGGGTGCCGGGGCTTACATTCGGACAACCCAAAGGGCGATGGAGGGAAGCGGGTTGGAATCAGGGGATTGGAGGAGCGCGGATGGTTGGGGCGCGGTTAGGAGGGAAAGGCAGGCGTGAGGCAAGAGTATGTTCTTAGAGCGCTCTCATGAAAAAATTCCGAGAGGGCCCTGAATATTAGCCGCAGCCTGGCACGAGGCCGAGTTGCGTTCGGTGGGGACGGGCGAGATGCCCGTCCCGCACGAGCGTTCCTGCTTACGTTCGCTTCCGGTTACTGTTTCAGGGCAATGGTGTCCTGTGCAATCTGGTCGAAAGTGGTGACGACGCGAGCATTGGCTTCGTAGCTGCGCTGCGCGACGATGAGGTTGGCGAATTCGGTGGCGATATCGACGTTGGAGGCTTCGAGAGAACCGCCGGAGATGCTGCCGAGTCCGCCGCTGGTCGGCGTGCCGACGCTGGCCTGACCGGAGGCGATGGTGGGCGTGAAATCGTTGTTGCCGTCGCGGGAGAGGCCCTGCTCGTCGGCGAAGCTGGCGAGCGCGATCTGTCCGACAACAGCGGTGGCTTCGTTGCTGAAAGTCCCCGTAATGATGCCATCGGAGCCGATACTGAAACTCTGGAGGGTGCCGCTGGCGGCGCCATTCTGTTCGATGGAAGTATTGCTGTTAGCGGCAGCGGTTTGGGTGACGAGCCCCTTGCCGGTGCTGTTGAACAGATTCCAGGTAAAGGTAAGAGGATTGGCGCCGTCGGCGAAAGCGGATGCGGGGGTAGTGACGGGTGGAACGGTGATGGTGGGGTTGGTGGTGGAGGCAACACCGCCGGTGGGCATGACGCTTTTAAGGGTCCCATCGCCGTTGAAAGCGAGGGTACCGGTGGCGAGGTTGACAGGGGCTGTAGCTCCGGAGATGTCAGCGGCAGGAAGCGTAACGGCGTAGGTCCAGGTGTTGTTGACGGCGGGGATGGCGGCCTGGGCAACGACGGTGTTGAGGCCGTTGGCCCCGGCGCCGCCGTTCCACGAAAGGACCGCACTATTTGAGGTCGTTAAGGCGATCGAGGTAGCGCCGGCAGTTTTGGCCGTAAAGGTAAAGGAACCATTGGTACTGGCGGCCGCTGTAACCAGGGGGTTGGCGACCGTGCCGGTCCCATAATCGGTGGTGGCACCGCCGCCGGTTGCGTTGGGATCGGTGGTGGTGCTGTGGTTGATGGCATCGACCAGGTTTCCAATGGTATTGGTATCGGTTGCGCCGATCAAAACAGCATTGGCCGTGGCGCCCACGGGGCCAGTCGTGAAGGTGTAAGTCACGCCTCCTATGGATATGGTGCTGCCGTTCACGATGGTGTTGCCAGCGCCGCCGCCAGAGGTGGCCAGAGTGCCGGTCGCCGCTTTGGCGATGACAGCATTGACGCCGTTGACGCCGTTCGTTCCAGCGCCAGCGTTCCAGGTTAGGTTCGTCGAACCCACACCCGCGCTCGCTGTAGCGAAATTGTTGGAGCCACTATCGGCAATTGCCGTGACCGTGATTACGCCTCCAGCATCCGATGCGGTGACATCGGGGTTGGCGGCCGTTGTGGTCCCATATTGGTTGGCCGCACCACCCGCGGTTCCGCCAACAGCGGCATCGCTGGCGTTGATGGCATCCGTCAGATTTGCCATGGTTTCTGCAATAGTAGCGCCAATAAAAACATCATTGCTTCCGGCACCAGGGGGGGCGGTGGTTGTGAAGGTGTAGGTCTGGCTGCCGATGGTCACGGTTTGTGTGTTAACTGGGTTGACGGTGGCGGTAAGCGTGCCGGTCGCCGGTACGTAGGTGACGGCACTGACGGCGTCGACGCCGTTTGCTCCGGCACCGCCGTTCCACGAAAGAACCGCCGCATTCGAAGTCGCTGTTGGGATAACGGTGGCGCCGGCGGTTTTTGCGGTGAAGGTGAAGGCTCCATTCGTACTGGCGGCTGCCGTAACCAGGGGGTTGATTTGAGTGTTGGTTCCATAATCGGTGGTGGCGCCCCCGCCGGTTGCGAGCGGATCGGTGGTGGTGCTGTGGTTGATGGCATCGACCAGGTTTCCAATGGTGGCAGCATCGGTTGCGCCGATCAAAATAGTATTGGCCGTAGCGCCAACCGGGCCAGTCGTGAAGGTATAGGTCACGCCTCCCACGGAAACGGTGCTGCCGTTCATGATGGTGTTACCGGTGCCACCGCCGGAGGTGGTCAGGGTGCCAGTCGCCGGTTGGGCGGTAACGGCGTTGACATCGGGGACGGCGGCGGTGTCGACGTTGGTGTAGGTGACGGTGACTTGGTGGGCGGCGCCGAGGGAATCGTAGATGGTGGCTTGGGTGGAATAGCTGCCGTCGACATCGGTGGCGTCGAGGTTGGAGGTCAGGCTGAGTTGGGAGGTGACGACAGCGGGGCTGGCGATTCCGGCGCCGAGCGCCAGGGTGCTGAGTCCGGCGCTGGTATTGATGATGCCATTGGTAGCGGCGTATCCCATGACCTGTTGACCGTCGGAGGTTTCGAGCAGGTTGTCGGTGCCGACCTCGAAATTGCCGGCGCGGGTGTAGCTCTGGACGCCATTTTGCTGCACCACAAAAAAGCCGTTGCCGTTGATGGCGCAATCGGTGTCGATGCCGGTAGAAGAGACGTCACCCTCGGTAAAGTCGGAGGGTTGGGAGCTGATCTGCACGCCCGCGCCCTGCTGGATGGGGTCGCCGGCGCCGTCCGAGCCGAGATTCTGGTAGAACAAATCGGCGAACTGGATCTGCTGGTCTTTGTAACCGACGGTGTTGAGATTGGCAAGATTGTTGGCGCAGGTTGAGAGCGCGGCGGAACAGGCGTCCAATCCGGAAAGAGGTACTGAGAAATTAGGCATAAGGGCTCCTTAGTGAGAAACGGAATTGACAGTTGGGGTTGAATTGGCGCCGGCGCTGGCGCTGTCGCCGGAGGCCGAGCTGGAAGTGCCACCGACGTCGTTGACGAGCGTCTGCATGAGCGATTGGATCTGGGTCAGTTCGCCGAGCGAGTCGAAAGTTGCGAGCTGGGTGACGAACTGGTTGGGATCGACCGGGTTCATCGGGCTTTGGTTTTCGAGTTGCACCGACAGCAACTGTAAGAACGTGTTGGTCAAGTCCACGCCGGGATCGGTGGACGAGGAAGTGGTGGACGACGAAGAAGCCGCAGCCGAGGTGGAAGCAGCTTGAGCGGCCGGGTGGAGCATTTGCAGCAGCGAGGTATGCACGAATTTTCCCTCCTAAACGTGAATGCTGACGTGATTTCCGGCAGACCCGGCGGGCAGGTCTGACGGGAGAATTTCGGTGGCCGTGGACTCCGATGCCGGATCTTTTTCCGGCAAGACGGCGGGCGAGGCAAGGGATGGGGAGCCGGGCGATTGAGGAGAATTTTGCCGCGGCTGGCCCTGCTGAAAAGCGGTTGCGGTCTGGACGCCGGAGCGCGCGTGATCGAAATTGACGGCGGTGAGATTGAGGTGGTTGCTGTTGAGTCCGGATTCGAGGCCGGGGACTTCGGAGGTGAACCAGCGGGCGATATCGCGGTCGGAGTGCACGGTGATGCCGACCTGACTTTGCTGGACGACGGTATGGATCTCAACTGAGCCGAAAGCGTCGGTACGGACGCCGACGCGCATCTGGGCGTCGGTGGCGGGATTGGATCCGATGGGCGCGGCCGGCGGAGCGGTTGGAGCGGGCGGCGGCGCGGAGTCGAGCATCTGGTGGGTCTGGGGAAGCGCGGGCGCGGGAGTGGATGAGGCTTGGGGCGCGGGAGCGGACGCGGGCGCAGCGGGAGCGGTGAGCACCGGCGAGATGTCTTTTGCGGAGGCGAGCGCGGCCGGAACGCCTGGCGATGCATTAGCCGACGATGCGTTGGCCGACGATGAATTGGCGTTTGCTTGCGCAGCGCCCGATGGAGCGGCGTTCGGCTGGACCGTGGCGGAGGATTTCTTATCGGCTGCGGTTTGAATCGCAGCCGCGGAAGCCAGCGGCGGGGAAACTTCCGGCTTGGCGTTACTCGCATCGTTGGCGGTTGCGGCCAGCGAGGTGGAAGCGGCGGCGTTCGGATTTGCAGTGGGATTCGGATTCGCCAGGTTAGAGCTAATCGAGTTAGAGCTAGTCGAGTTATAACTAGCGGCATCAGAAGTTATCGGGCTCGAATGCGCGAGGTCCGATGCCGCAAGGTCTGCGCTTGGAGACGAGCCGCTGTGGCCGGCGATGTTATTGCCAGTGTTATTACCAGCGTTATTGGCGAGGTCATCGACTGCGGCGAATCCGCCTTCTGAAACGCCGGCGGATTGTATTGCCGCAGAGGCGGTATGCGGCGGCGCTGCCGGAGCGGGTGGCGCGGAGACGCCAGTCTTTGCCGCGTCTATAGGGGCGTCGTTTGTCGTTACCGTTGTTGTTACTGCAACCAGCGCGGGAGTAAGCGCGGGCGCGATGGAATTGGGAATGAGGTCCGGAATAAGAGGCGGCGCGTTGTTATTGGCAGTGTTATTGGCAGTGTTGTTGGCGGCGTTATCGACGGTGTTATTAGTGGGGTCATTGGCGGCGAATCTGCCTTCTGAAACGCTGGCGGATTGTATTGCCGCAGAGGCGGTATGCGGCGGCGCTGCCGGAGCGGGCGGCGCGGAGACGCCAGTCTTTGCCGCGTCTATAGGGGCGTCGATTGCCGTTACCGTTGTTGTTGCCGCAACCGGCGCGAGAGTAAGCGCGGGGGCGATGGAATTGGGAATGAGGTCCGGAATAAGAGGCGGCGCGTTGTTATTGGTAGTGTTATCGGCGTTGTTATCGGCGGTGTTATTAGTGGGGTCATTGGCTGCGGCGAAACCCGCTTCCTGCGCGCTGGCGGTTTGTGACGGCACGATGGTGGCAGCGCTGGCAATGGTCTTGGATGAGAGCGATTGGGCCGGGGTGGCGGCGAGAGCGGCGGAGCCGGAGGTTGGAGATGGGCCGGCGGGAGCTGGGCTGTCTGGCGTGGAGTTGACGGCTTTGGGACCGCTTGACTTGGGCGACGCGGACTGCGTTACGTTTGCGGGCCCGATAAGCGGCGCAAGGCTGTTGTCGCTGACGTGAGACGTCGGTGCCGACGCTGCCGCTAGCGTTGCCGCTGACATCGGGGCGTAAGTCGTCAGCGGCAAGATGTTGAGGACCAGGTTGGTGGGAGGGCCTGGGCTTGGGCTCAGGGCTGAGGAGGGAGATGGTTGCTCTAAGGAATTGTCGGGGAGCGACGATAGCGCGGCTTCGGTAAGTGGCGCCGCGGGAGTTAGTGGCGCTAAGTTGAACGACGCCTCCGGGGCGTATGGAGATAGGGCAATTGAGGATGGGTCGAGCGCGGCGATGGTTGCGCCAGTTGGAATAAGCGTGTTGAGTTGGCTCGGGGCGGACGCAAGCGCGGGTGTAATTGGCGCGGGTGTAACCGGCGTTGGCGAGACGGGTGTTGGAGACACCGGCGGCATTGAAACGATAACTGTTGGGGATGGCGCAAGCGGGGCGGGCGCAAGAGAAACCGTGGGCGTCGAAGACTGTGTTACTGCGGCAGAAGATTGCGCCGGAAGGTTGAAGAACGAGGGCGCGGCGGCGGACGCAGCCTGGCTGGTGGCGGATGGAAGGACGGAAACATTCGGACTGACTTCGGTTGGAGCCGTGGATGACGAGGACGTGGAAGCGGGCTGTGAGGATGTGGTGGGCGAGGGAGCGGAGGATCCCAACTTTTCGAAGACCGCGAGAGGCGGGGCGACTGCATTCACGTAGCTGGCGGCGACCCGCGCAACGGCAACAGTTCCGGCAGACGTCGCGATGGAAGTAAGTCCATCGCGCGTGGACGGAGCGTCTGGCGCGGCAGACATAAGGGACGTTGCGGACGAGACGGCTTGGGTCGCAACGGTAACGGGCTGAGGGATGGGCAGCGGAGAAGGCGAGGGAGCGTAGTTCGCAGTAAGTTGCGGCGCTGACGGTTGCGGATTCGAGAAAGGACCGGACAGGTCCGGCGTGGGCGCGAAGAGGCCAGACTTTTCAAGAACTGCAAGAAGTGGGGCACCCGACGCGGTCTTCGATGTAGTCAGGGATGAGATCGACGATGTGGCTGGCGATGTAATTAGCGATGCGGTTAGTGGCGCAGTTAGTGGTGTAGTTAGCGGTGTGGTTGGCGATCCAACCAGGAATGCGGACAGCAAAGATGCGGTTGTGACTGGTAAAGGTATGGAAAGTGAAAGCGCGGCGACTGAAACGGGCCAAGGATTGGCTGGCGGGTTGGCGCCGGAATTCGCTTCGGTTTTCGCGTCGGAGTTACTGACAAGTTTAGAACTCGCGGCCGATGAATTGGGACTTGGACTGGAAGTGGCAGTCTGGCGCGAAGTAGCGTGTGGGCTGGAATCGGAAATGATGGCCGTAGTGACCTTTGAGTTGATCTTTGAGATGGCATCTGAGGTCGTTTTTGAAATCGATACTGCGACGGGCGTTGGATCGAAGGTTGAGCCCGACGTTGCACCGGAGTTCGCGCTGGGCTTTGCGGCGAATTGAGCGGCGGAATTTGCAGGCGATTGAGGCGCGGCGGCGCGAGCTTCGGCTGGCTCCGCTGCGGAACTGGACATGGATGAGGCGAGGGTGGCGCTGAAACTCGAAGTCGCGGACGGCGGCGACGGCGTTATGGTTGCGGTGGAAGCCGCAGGGGTTGTTGCCGGAATGAGAATCGCGTCCACTTGCATCGGAGCACCACGAGTTCGGATGCACTCAATGCGCCAATGGCGTTTAGTTCGACTTAGGCTGGGGAGTTAGGCGGCGATGGCAGCAATTTCAGCGAGTTACAGGATGCAAGAGAAACCGCGCGGAGAAAAGCGGGATGGGGCGAAGGATGGAGGCGGCAAGGGTTGCCGGGCGCATCCCGGCAAAATCAGCCGCAAACAGCCTGTGGTAAAAAACCGGCGCCCAAAACCAGCGCCTAAAGAGGCTGCGGAAAAAGTCAACGTTCGACGCCCAGCCCCTAAGGAAACTCTGATTAAGTACCATCGAAAACCTTAAACCACAGGGTACACAGGGTTGCACGGAGGACCCCAGGGACTTAATCAGAACTACCCTAAAGGGGCGATTGATTTCGAAAGAATTGTGGTATCGCTAAAGCGATACCCCGATACGAATCAGAATTTCACCACAGGCCGCAAAGGCTGGGCGGTTCAATCGCGGCGATGCCAGCGTTGCAGCAGAAAAACGGAATCGACTTCCCGCTGCTGGCGGCGCAATTGTTCTTGCTGGTAGACGCGGCGCTGGCGGACGCGCAGGGTGTCGAGGACTTCGCGTTCGCGATAGGCCTGCTGGTATTCGCCGGCCGCTTGCTGACGCAGGAGTTCGAGCTTGCGGATATTGGACTGGAGGTCCTGGCGAAAGCGCTGCAGGTTGTCGCGGCAAAGATCTGCGAATTGGAGCTCGGCGGCAGTGCGTCCGGCGGCGAGCGAGGCGGAATCGGACTGCGCGGAGTTGGCGAGGAAGCGGTCGAGATGCGCCAGGGTTTCCTGAGTGCGAGAGACGCGGAGACTGGCTTCCTGGAGCGCGAGCGCGCGCTGGCGTTCGATGCTTTGACGCAAGCGGAGCAGCGGGGCGAGAGCGAAACGGAAGGCCATAAGTCACGAGAACATGAGTTCAAACCGGGAGCGCCATGAGGCGGACGATGGAAGTATTCATATCGGCGGCTTCCTGCGGTGTTTGCATGAGGAATTCGCGGAGCGCGGGCATGAGCGCGATGGCGCGGTCGAGATCGGGATCGCTGTTTTTCTGGTAAGCGCCGATGCGGATGAGTTCCTCGGAAGCCTTGTAAGTTGCGAAAAGGCGGCGGATAGCATTGGTTTTTGCGAGATGCTCGGCGGAGATGACGTTGGGCATGATGCGGCTGATGCTGTCGAGGATGGAGATGGGAGGATAGTGGCTCTGGGCGGCGAGGCGGCGATCGAGCATGACGTGGCCGTCGAGAAGGGCGCGAACGGCGTCGACTAAGGGATCGTTTTCGTCGTCGCCTTCCATGAGGACGGTGTAGAAGCCGGTGATGGTGCCGGAGCCGAACGAGCCGGCGCGCTCGATGAGGCGGGCGAGCAAAGTGAAGACGGATGGCGTGTAGCCTTTGGCGGTGGGGGGTTCGCCGGCGGCGAGACCGATTTCGCGTTGCGCCATGGCGAGACGAGTGAGCGAATCGACAACGAGGAGGACATGCTTGCCGCGGGCGCAGAAATATTCGGCGATGGTGGTGGCGGCAAGGCCGGCGCGGATGCGGAGAAGAGGATCCTGATCGGAAGTGGAGACGACGACAACGGAGCGGCTGCGGCCTTCTGGGCCGAGCGCGTTGAGAAGTTCGCCAACTTCGCGTCCGCGTTCGCCGATCAGTCCAAGGACGGTAAGGTCGGCGCCGGTGTTGCGGGCCATCATGCCGATGAGGGTGCTTTTGCCGACGCCGCTGCCGCCAAAAATGCCGACGCGCTGGCCGCGTCCGCAGGTGAGAAAGGCGTCGACGGCGCGAATGCCGCAGCCAAGCGCGGCGCGGATGGGGGTGCGTTCGAGGGCGAGCGGGGCTTCGCGATCAAGCGCAAGACGGTCGCGGCAAACGGGAGCGGGACGGCTGTCGATGGGACTGCCCGCGCCATCGAGCACGCGACCGAGAAGTTGTTCGCCGAGGCGAAGGGAAGGACGGCGTCCCCAAACCACAACCTGGTCGCCGTAACGAATGCCGGTGGGACGGCGCAGGGCCATGGAAAGAACGATGTGGCCGCGGAAGCCGACAATTTCTCCGGGCCAGCGGCGGTCGCGGGAATCGACGATTTCGCAAGCCTCGCCAACGGTGCAGAAAGGGCCTTCGGATTCGATGAGCTGGCCGACAACCTGCACGACACGGCCGCGCCAGCGCAGGGAGGATGAAGTCTCGAGATGAGAGAAGAAGGCGGAGAGGATCTGCGAAGTTATGGCGTGGGAGCGGGGCTCGGCTCCGCTCAGGATAGGCTCCGCCCCGTCCCCACACGGATTGGCAACCGAAGTCATTCAGCGTACCTCCGGCGCGTGGTTTGGAGTGGAAGCGGGCGCAGGGCTGGGGTTTGCGCCGGGCCTCTCGGCCAGCAGGTCGAGCAATCCGGTTTCAATTTCCTTGAGCTGCGATTCGAGGCCGGCTTCGGTCGAGCCGAGCGAAGTTTCGATGCGGCATTCTCCGGGAGCGATGGCGGGGTCTTCGTGGACCTCGGGCGCGGGGACATCTTGCATCTGGCAGGAGAAGTAGTGGCGCCATTCGGAGGCTTCGCGGGGATGGACGTAGAGGTTGACTTGGGTCCCAGTATCGAGTTTCTCGAGGGTGACGCGGACGATGCCGGCGAGAGCGTTGGGGTCGAGTTGGACTTCGCGATGGAGGATCTTGCGGGCGATGGCGAGGGCGAGTTGGACGACTTCGGCTTCGACGCGGCGGTAGTAACTTTGGCGTTCGAGCGAGAACTCGCGGAGAGCGAGGGCGATCTGGTCGCGGTGGTTGGCGAGTGCGGAGTCGAGTTCGGTACGGAGTTGCTGCTGCGCGGCTTGGCGGCCCTGCTCGAAAAATTCGGCCTGCTGACGGCGGCTGCGCTCCTCGTCGGTCTGGCCGCCAGCGGACGGACTGCCCGGGGAGCCGCTCGGGACTCCAGCTTCGGCGTAAGGGAATGGCGAGGCTTCGGGGACGGGCTGGCGTTTGGGGGCGCTAGACGACATACTCTTCCTGCGACTCGGCGCTCAAGACCAGCTTGCCCTCAGCTTCGAGGCGGCGCGCCACGTCCACGATTTCACGCTGGGCGTGGTTGACGTCCTTGGCGCGCACCGCGCCTAGAATTTCCATGTCTTCTTTCAGCATATCGACGGCGCGCGAGGACATGGACTTGAAAATCAGGGTCTTTAGTTCTTCGCTGGCGCCGCGCAGGGACATGGCCAAGGTCTTCTTGTCGAGCTGTCCGAGCAGTTCGCGGACACCGGCTTCGGGCACTCCCAGCAGATCTTCGAAGGTAAACATCAGGTTGCGAATGGCGAGCGACATCTTGGGATCGTCCTTCTCGATGATCTCGAGGATGCCTTTGCTGGTAATGGGATCCAGTTGGTTGAGGAGTTCGGCGGCGCCTTTGAATCCGGCGTAGGCGCGGCGGCTTTGTTCGCCGAGCGACTCCAGCCGCTTATTGAGGGCGATGGCGACTTTCTGCGCCACTTCTGGGGAAAACTGACGCAACTGCGCCAGGCGCTTGACGGTTTCGGCGCGGGCCTCTTCGGGCAGGCGCATCAAGATGGTGGACGCCTGGCGGGAGTTCAAGTGGGCGAGAATGAGGGCGATGGTTTGCGGGTGCTCGACTTCCAGGAACTTGGCCAACTGCTGCGGATCGGCGTCCTGCAAGCTTTCCAGGTGGACGGCATTCTGTTCCATGGCATTGGAGACCTGGTCGAGCAGCCGTTTCGCCCCCCCTTCGCCGAAAGCCTTGACCAGCAGTCTCTGGGCATATTCCGGGCCGCCTTCGGCGAGGTAGCCCTGGGTAAGCGTGAGTTGGTAATACTCTTCGAGCACGGCAATGGCGGCGTCGGGTTTGAAGTGCTCCAGCTCGGCGATGCGGCGGGTGAGGCGCTGGACGTCGTTTTCGGGGAGATTGTGGTAGATGTGACTGGCGGCATCCTCGCCGAGCAGCACCATGAGGATGGCCGCTTTCTGCAAGCCCGAGTTGGCGGTGGGTGTGGCCATGGTTTGTGGTCCCTGGTTACCGCATTCTTGGTGCGCCTATTCCGCGATTGCTTTTGGCTTCGGTCCTTTCTATCGCCTGTCCGCTCGGCGACCCACGAGAGTCATTTATTCTTGCCGTCCCGTACCCAGGTCTGGACCAGACGGCTGGCGGCGGCCGGGTCGGCCTTGATTTTGACCCCGATTTCTTTTTTCAACGCCCCAGCGCGCTTGGCCTCTTCGCTGCCTTGGGGCAGCTCAAGACCGGCCAGTATGTCTTCGTCGCTTGCGCCGGCGGCGGCCGCCCGGGCGGCGCGGGCGGGCGGCGCGGCCAGCGGCAAGGGAATGCGCTTGAAGGCGGCGATCGCCTGTTTCTTCACCGGGTTCAGCACCAGCGCATAGACGAGCAGGAAGAGGAACGTAATTCCAACGTAGCGCAGCGCGCCCGCAAATGGCTGGATGAGGCGGCGATATTTATCGAGCGCGCTCGGCGGCGATGGCGTTTCGACGGGGACGGTCTGGAAGGAAAGGTTCTCGACGGCGAGCAGGTCGCCGCGCTGATCGTCGACCCCGATGGCCGCCCGCGCCAGTTTTTCGATCGCCGCCATTTCCTCGGGAGTGCGCTTGCGCCGTACGCTGGAGGACTTGCCGTTTTCCTGTTTGGGTTCGATGGCGTCATCGACCAGCACGGAGGCGGTGATGCGGCGCACGCGGCCGGCCGGGTTGAGAACGTGGCGCGTATTTTTGCTGACCGCGAAGGTGGAGCTGTCGGACTTAGAACTCTGGTTGTCGATGGCGGAGAACAGGCTGGAGCCGACGGCCGTGCCGATGGGAACGTTGCCGACGGCGGTCGCGGGAACGGCGGCGGTAACGGGAGTGGCCGGAGCGGCTGGCGCTGCGGCGGCGGTGGCCGGAGCAACCGGCGGAACGGCCGGCGCAACGGCCGGCGGAATAACGGCGGCGTTGCTGCCCGGAACGTTGCTGGCCACGCCTGGAACGCCGGCTGGATTGGCGCCACCGGCGAGTTCTTCGGAATGCTGCTGGGCCAGCGTCGCGGTCGCCTTGGGATCGTAAATTTCGGAGGTATCTTCGCTGCTGCTCAGGTCGTAATCGACGTGGACGCTGGCGCGAACGTGGTCGGCCCCGACGAAGGGCTCGATGGCATGGACGGCGGCGGCGGCCAGCTCCTCGTCGGAACCGAACGACGCCCGGCCGGAGGGGCCGCTGCGAGCCAGAAACGACATGGCTGTCTCGGCGTCGACAACGGTGACATTTTCCGGTCGCAGGCCGTCGACGGCGCTGGCGACCAGTTGCGGAATGGCTTGCTGGGCGTCGCGAGAGAGCGTGCCGCCGCGCGTTTTCACGATGACGGCGGCCTTCGATTCGCGCTCCTGCTCGCTGAACAGCGACTCGCGCGGCAGGACCAAGTGGACGCGCACGGCCTCGACTTCGCTCAGGGTTTGCAGCGTGCGTTCGAGTTCGCCTTCGAGGGCGCGCTGGTAGTTCACCTTTTCGCTGAAGTCCGATCCCGCCCAGTTGGGCGTATCGAAGAGTTCGAAGCCGAGGCGGGCGTTGCGCGGCAGGCCCTGGGCGGCGGTTTCGAGGCGGGCGGCGTCGAGTTTGCCGGAGGGAACGAGGATGCTGCCGCCGTCCGGAGAAATTTCGTAAGGAATATTTTTTGCCGCCAGGCGGCTGCCCATCGATTGCGCGTCCTCGGGCTTGAGGCCGGAGTAGAGAACGACGTTCTTCCCACTATCGATCATGGTGGTAAAGAGCCAGAGTACCAGGCCGACAGCGGCCGCGCCGCCGGCGAGCAGGGCCTTCTGCCCGAGCGTCAAGCCGCGCAGAAGCTCCTGGATTTGATTGAGGCCCTGGCCCAAGTTGTCACGCTCCTAAAACACATCGACCGCAGAGACGCCGAGCGCGCCGAGGCTTGCTCGAACTTTCGCCGCGCAGCCCTAAAGGGGCTTTTGATTTTGCGGACTCCGCGGCATCGCTCAAGCGATGCCCCGATACGAAACGTCGAAACGAAACCCCGATGCGACGCCAACGCTTGTTGCTTACGACGCCAAGGTCCTTCCCGCGCGTCTCAAAACTGCATGTTCGAAATCTGCTGGTACGCCTGCACGATCTTGTTGCGAACTTGCATCATGAGCTGAAAGGAGAGATCGGCCTTTTCGACGGCAATCATGGCGCTGTGCAGATCGGCGCCTTTGCCGTTGAGGAGCTGCGCCACCTGGATGGCGGCATCGCCCTGCGCGCTCTCCACCTGGTCCATGGACTGTTGCAGGGTCTCGAGAAAATTTCCGTCCCCGCTGGCGCTGGCGGGGGAAAGGCCGGGGTCGGCGGGCAGAATGCGAATGGGCGAAATCGAAATCGTCATGGCGGAACCTCTCATTCCTTGCTCTTAGCTCTTGGCTCTTGGCTTTTGGCTAATAGCCAAGAACGATTTTCTCCGTGTCTCCGTGCCTCCGTGGTGAACGCCCCGCTAGCGCAGCAAGTCGAGCGACTGGGAAATCATGTTTTTCGTGGCCTGCACCGCCGACGCGTTCAGTTCGTAGGCCCGCACCGCACCTAGCAGGTCGGTCATTTCCTCGATGGGATCGACCTGGGGATAGGCGACGTAGCCTTGCGCGTTGGCGTCGGGATGTCCAGGCTCGTAGCGCATCACCGGCGGGCGCTGGTCGTTGACCACGGCGGCCACACGCACGGCCGAAGAATGTTCGCGGGTGAGGCCGGCGAGAGCGAGCGAGAAGCGGGGAACGCGCTGCGACTGAAACACCACCAACTGGCGGCGATAGGGGCCGCCCCCCGGAGTGCGCGTGGTTTGGGCGTTGGCCATGTTGCTGGCCACCACTTCCGCGCGCTGGCGCTCGGCCCCAAGTGCCGAGCCGCTAAGTTCCAACATGCCGAATAGGTTCATGACCCGCTCCCTCCGCTGATGGCGCTGGACAGACGGTGAAATTCGGCTTTCATGAACGCCACCGCGACCGTGAAGCGCAACTGGTTCTGGGCGAGCAGAAGCGATTCGCGCTCGACCGAGACATTGTTGCCGTCGGGGCGCTCGAGCAGCCCGTTGATTTCATGCGAGACGGGGGTAAACGCCGGTTGAGCGAACGGCGAATCTTCGCCCGCCATGGCCTGCTCCATTTCGCCGGCAAACTCGCGCACGTCGCGGGTGCGGTATCCCGGGGTATCGACGTTGGCGAGGTTCGAGGCAATCACCTGATGGCGGAACGCGCTCGCGTCGAGCACGCGCTCCAACCCACGCAGCAGCGGGGTATCGATCATGGACATGGTTGCTCCTGCTTATGGTCGTTGTTATGGGCATTGTTATTGCCGCTCTGGAGGTCCGCGCGATAGTTGCCGCGCGGCGGCAGGCCAAACTCGCGGACTTTATTGCGCACCGTGCGCAGGCTGACGCCGAGCAGTTCGGCGGCGCGGGCGCGGTTGCCGCCGGTGGCGTCGAGGGTCATGGCAAAAAGCTGGCGCTCCATTTCGCCGAGCGAAAGTCCGGCCTTCCACTCCGGGGAGGACGGCGAGATTTTTTCGGGCGAAGTTTTTTCGGGCGCGGATTTTCCGTGGTCGGTTTTTCCGTGGTCGAGGGCCTCGACGCCGATCTCGCCGCCGCGCGAGAGGGCCACGGCGCGGCGCACGAAGTTCGCCAGCTCGCGCACGTTGCCCGGCCAGGCGCGCTCTTCGAGGCGGGCGAGCAATTCGCGCGATAAGCGGACCTGAGCGCCGGGAGCGGCATAGAGCCCGGCGAAATACTCGGCCAGTTCCCGAATGTCGCCGGTGCGGTCGCGCAAGGGCGGGAGCGCAATCGGGATCACGTTGAGGCGATAGTAGAGGTCGGCGCGAAAGCGTCCGCCGGCGACGGCGGCTTCGAGCGGAAGGTTGCTGGTGGCAATCACGCGGATATCGACATGCACCGTCTGGTTCGATCCCAGGCGGTCGAACTCGCGCTCTTGCAGGGCGCGCAGCAGTTTGGGCTGGAGCGCGAGCGGCATCTCGCCGACTTCGTCGAGCAAAAGCGTGCCGCCGCTGGCCGTCTCGAACTTGCCGGGGCGCGCGCCGACCGCGCCGGTGAAAGCGCCGCGGGCGTGCCCGAACAATTCGCTTTCGAGCAGGGTCTCGGGAAACGCGGTGCAGTTGAGCGCGACGAACGGCCCGGGCTTGCGGCGGCTGAGGCGGTGAATGAGGCGGGCGATGAGTTCCTTGCCGGTGCCGCTTTCGGCCTCGATCAAAACGTCGGCGTCGGTCGAGGCGGCTTGGCGCGCGCGATCGAGCGCCCGCTCCCAGGCGGTGGAGTGGCCGATGAGGGTCTCGGTGTCTTTGCCAAATTCCTCGGCGCGGCGCAAGACCTGCTCGACGGCGAGTTCGAGTTTCTCGAAGCAGACGGGCTTGACGAGATAATCGCAGGCCCCGTTGCGCATGGCTTCGACGGCGTCGGGCACGCAGCCATAGGCGGTGAGCAGGATGACGGCCGTGCGCGCGGAAGAAGTTTGCACCTCGCGCATCAGCTCGAAGCCGTCGCGCCCCGGCATGCGCACGTCGGTGATGACCAGCGAATGCTGGCCGGCGCGAAACTTCTGGAGAGCTTCGGTGCCATTGACAGCGACATCGACCAGCCATCCGCGGCGCTGGAAGCGGGCTTCGAGGGCGGCGCGCATGCCGGCATCGTCGTCGGCGATAAGCAGGCGCTTCATAGCGCGGCCCCGGAGGCGGCGGATTGGGCAACGGGTCCGGAGGAATCTTCGGAGGAATGCCCGGAGGAAATTTCGGATGCACGCATGGTTGCGGCCGCGCCGTTGCGGGGAAGGCGGAGGCGAAAGGTGGCGCCGTGGCCGGGGCGGCTCTCAACCGCGATCGAGCCCGCGTGCTGTTCGAGAATGCGGCGGCAGACGGCGAGCCCGAGTCCGGAACTGCCGGCGCGGGTGCTGAATCCGGCGTCGAAGATGCGCGGCAAATCTTCCGGCGCAATGCCGGGCCCGGTATCGCGCACCACGATTTCGACGCCGCCGTCGTCTTCATTTTCTTTTTGCCCGCCGCAGCCGTTTTTTTGCGCTCCACATTCGATGCCGCGCAGCGAAAGCCATCCGCCGCCGGGCATGAAGCGAAAGGCGTTGAGCGCGAGGTTGAGCAAGACCTGCTCGAGGCGGTGCCGGTCGGCATGAATGACGACGCCGCGGAGGCCGTTGACGACCTGCATTTCGACGCGCGCCTGCTTGGCGAGCGGCAAAAGAAAATCGTAGGCCCAGTCGAGGAGCTGGCCCGCGTCGGTGGGGGCAAGCTCGGGCCGAGGCGTGTTGTGCAGATGGAGAACGTTGTTGACGGTGGCGGAAAGGGTGCGCAGGCCGGCCTGGACGTGCTCGATCCAGCGGCGGCTTTCGCCTTCGAGATTGGCCTCGGCCAGGAGTCCGGCGAAAAGTTCGAGGCTGCCCAGGGGATTGCGGATTTCATGCGCGAGCAGGGCCGACATCTCGACCAGCGCCTGCTGACGGCGCAGATGCTCGCGGTCGTGTTCGAGCTTTTTGGCCTCGCTGACATCGCGCAAGATGAAAACCGAAGTGGAGCGCGCCGGAGTTTGCTCCAGCCAGGCGTGGCGGATGGCGACCCAGACGGGGTGGGCCGGATGCGGAGAAGCTGGACTGGAAGAAGGCCGATCGGCGGAAGAGGGGTCCGAAGGCGGCTGGTCCGAATCATCCCGGTTCAAATCATCCTGGTTCAAATCATCCTGGTTCAAATTATCCCGGTTCAAAGATTGGTTCAAATCGGAGAGCGGAAATTCCATCTCTTCGCCGGATTCGCGGACCTGGCCGAGCGCGCTGGAGAGCGCGGCGGGCAAGGCAGCGGCCGATTCGAAGCTCTGGCCGAGCAGGCGCGCCGCCTCGGGATTGAGCGTGGCAATGCGGTCTCCGGCTTCGACGACCAGAACGCCGCAGGGCAAGCCTTCGAGAATGCGGCGCAGGCGTTCGCGGATGCGGTGGTTCTCGTCGAGACTGGTGGCGAGATCGCGGTTGGTGACTTCGAGTTCCTGGCGAAGATGGGCGACCTGGCCTTGCAGTTGGCCATAAGTGCGTTCGAGCGAACCGGCCGCCTCGGTGAAGGAAGCAAAGGCGCGGGCCAGCGGATGGTCGGGGTCGCGCGCCGGATCTCGCGGTGTGGGGAAGATGGTGGACATGAATATCGCATTGCAACGGCGATGCCACCCCGGCATAAATTGCCTTAGATCGCTCTTATGCGAGGCGCGGATGAAGACGACCTGTTGACCGGTGTAGACGGTTACGGAAGAAGTGCGTCTGATTTCCCCGTAGAGACGCGGCTTACCGCGTCTCCCGCCGCGGACAAGGAAGACGGGGCAAGCCCCGTCTCTACAGCGAAGAAACTTGCGGTGCCGCGTTCGATCGCGAATTGCGAAAGCTCGTGTCCGCAAGCAACAAATGCTCGGGGCGAATCACGGGCCGGTCTTCGGAGAGGATGAGGGCGCGTTCGATGGCGTTCTGGAGTTCGCGGATGTTACCGGCCCAGGACTGCGTTTTCAGCAGTTGCAGCGCGGGCGCTGACAATTGGGGCGCGGGCAGGCGCGCGGCATATTTCCCGAGAAAGTGCGCGGCGAGTTGGGCGATATCTTCGGCGCGTTCGCGCAACGGCGGAATTTCGATGGGGAAGCCGCAGAGGCGGTAATACAAATCTTCGCGAAACTTCCCTTCGCGCACCAGGGCCGGCAGGTGGGCGTTGGTGGCGGAGATGACGCGGGCATCGACGCGCACGACTTCGGCGCTGCCCAGGCGTTGCAGCTCTTTCTGCTCGAGGAAACGCAGCAGCTTGGGCTGGAGGCTCAGCGGCATCTCGCCGATTTCGTCGAGAAAGAGCGTGCCTCCCTGCGCCGCCTGGATTCTTCCGGCATAGGATTGCATGGCCCCGGTGAAGGCGCCGCGGGCGTATCCGAAGAGTTCGGCTTCGAGCAGGGTCTCGGGAATGGCGGCGCAATTGACGACCGCGAAAGTGCGAGCGGCGCGCGGGCTCAAGCGATGAATGGCGCGGGCCACGACTTCCTTGCCGCTGCCGGTTGGGCCGGTGATGAGCACGGTGGTGTTGCGCGGCGCCAGCAAGCGCGCCAGACGATACACGGGCTGCATGACGCGCGAGTTGCCGATCATTCCGGGCAAGGGGGCCGCGAGAATGGACTGGGCGGCGGGCAGTATCTTGTCTTCGTCCTTTTCCTTCTCCCGATCGTTATCGTTGTCCGGATCTTTGTCCGGATCGTTGTCCGGGAGCGCGACCGGCCACATTTCCAGAAGCCGGTTTTCTTTCTCTTCGGCGGAGTCGGGTCCGGTGCCGTTCTTGGCATCGAGTTCCGGATCGAGCAGTACGACTTCGATTCCGGGAAAACGCTGGCGGACGGTGTTGCTGAGTTCCTCGGCGTCGAGGTCGGGCAGCGAGCGATCGAGGAAGAGCACCTGCCAGAAGCCGCTCTCCAGATGGACAAGAGCTTCGGCGCCTCCGGTGGCCTGCTCGAAGCGGCGCGCGGGAGAACGCAAACTTTCGAGGACGCGCTGGCGCACGACGGTGCTGGGGCTGGCCACAAGGACGTGGTCGGCATAGTTGGTTGGGACCGGATAACTAGTCATAGAGTCGATTGGAAACGAATAGGGTTAGAACGAGATTAGAGGGAGATTAGAAGCGTCTGTTGAAAGGAAACCATGGTGTAGAACGCTGGGCAAATTTTGCTTTACAAGCGTGGGATTTCGTAGTTGGCGGGCATTTTCTGCAGCGTGGGCATTTGCGAGTAAGGTCTCTGTGGCGAAGGCTGCGGACTATAAGCTACGAGCTTCGAGCAAGCAGATGTTGAGGACCGCTCATTACTCATCACTGCGGGGATTCTTATAGCGTGTTTCATAAATGCCTTACAGCTTGGAAGGCACTTCCCTCAGGGGCTAAAGCCCACATTTTTCCCGGCCCTAATCGGCGCGGCTGAAGCCGCGCCCCTTCAAAGCACTATTTATGAAACACGCTCTAACCACAGTGGGCACAGAGGACACGGGGAAACTGCCGATCGATCTACGGAGTTATTTCTCGAAGTCATTTCGCGAAGTTACTTCTCGACGAAGACGAGCTCGCCGTTTTCCACTTTGAGATCTTTGACGTTATCGGGCAGCTTGAGTCGATCGCGCTGTTCGGCGAGTTTCTTTTGCAACACTTCGTTGATCAGCGATGCGGGCAAGGAGAGATCGCCGATCTTAACTTCGGTGGCATCGAAAGTTGCATAGCCATCTTTGGAGCCGAGGTGTCCGGCGAGTGTAAGATAAACGTCTTTGCCGGCGATCTGCGTGAGGAATTGACCGCGCATGATGTCTCCATCCATCGAGACTTGGTAATCCTTGATATTGGGGACCGCGCCGGGAAACTCCATGGCAGGGTTTGCGGAGGAAGTTGCAGAAGAAGTATTGGCAGGCGCGGGCGTCGCGGCGGGGAGCAATCCTGCGGCTTGCGCGAGGGCAGCCGACAATTCTCCGGAATTGATGCGGACTTCGCTTCCACCTTCGCCGGGCGGTTTGGGCTGCGCAAGCTGGTTCACCTTATCCTGAAAAGACTGGGCATTGGCGGCAGCCGCAGCGGGCGCTTGAACGGGCGCAACCGGTGCGGGCCGCTTCAACACCAGGACGAGGGTAAGAATCGAAATTGCCAGGGTTGCAAAACTAATGATGCGGTGAAACTTCACGAAGACACCTCCATCGGCGCTATTTGTTTATGGTACGCGCCGGGCGAGACGGGTTTGAGATGACGTTGGTGCTGGGGCTGGGGGGATCCGAGAGTTGGAGTTAAAGGCGGGAAACGCAAAAAGGCCCCGCGCTCGAAAGCATGGGGCCTTTGGTTCTGGGGAAGAAGAGTTTACTGTTTTTGGTCAATGACAATGGCGCCACCACCGGGCTGCTTTTCTGCTTTCTCCTTTTTAGTGGCCATGGTTTTGTCGACCCACTCGTCGGCGGTCTTCAAATCGGCAGCGTGGGCCGCCGGGTCGTCGCACTGGATATCGGCGCGTTCCCGGTACATGAGGTTCATGTAAGCCATGGCGTCGTCGTAGTCGGGGCGAAGCTGGAGAGCCTTGTTCAGGTTATCGATACCTTCCTGAACGTCGGCGGTGTTCTTCTCTCTCATCTCGGCACAAACCTTCTTGTCCTTGGCAGGCAGGAACTCGTCGGGCTTCATTTGGAGTTTGTTGCGTGCCTCCTGACGGGGGACATAGGTCTGAGTCCAGTCGATAACGGCCACCGAGTAATAAGGCTCGGGGTCGTTGGGATCGACTTGAGAAGCTTTTTTATCGTACTCCTTGGCCAAGTCGAATCTCTTCATCTGCCACTCGAGGTAGGCGATGCCTTTAATGCTGTTGATGTTCTTGGGGTCGGACAGCAGCACTTGCTTGTAAGTATCGATCGCCTGCTCGCCATAGCGATTGTTGTCGGGAGTATCGATACCCGGAATGTACTGCTGGGTAAAAGCCGTGGCCAGATACAAGCGGGCATTGGTCAGTGTGGGATCGAGGGCGACGGCTTGCTGGAAGTGGTCGATCGCTTGTTCAAATTTCTGGTTCTTGAAAGCCTGCACACCCTTGTTGAGGTGGTCGCGCGCCTTGAGTTTGTTGCAGCCCGTGGAGGAAAGGATAACCAGCACGGTGGCGAATAACACTAGAAACCTTTGCGTCGTTTTCATTGCTTTATGAATCTCCCTTACCACGGAGTTAGAAAAATAACCTAACGCGAGAAGGCCAAAATTCAGGTCTCTTGCTACCGGTTCTTCGAGCAGGCTGTTCGGCCCTCAGGGGGCTAAAGCCCGCATTCTTGCTGGCCCTGAGCGGCACGGCTGAAGCCGTGCCCTGCCCAAAGCCATTTACGAGACCGAATTCTAGCCGCCCGCTTCGATTTTCGCGGTGATCAAGCCGACTTTATCGACGCCGGCGGAATGTCCGATGTCAATAACGTTGGCCACGTCGGCGAAGGGAATATTATCGTCGCCCTTCACAAACATGACTTTTTCGGCGCGTGCCTTGAAAATATCTTCCAAGCGGCCCTGCAGAGTCTCCCAAGTGACATCGTCCTGATTGATCTTGAGAGCCGGAGGGTTGCCGGGACCGTGGTCGATCAGTTGCACGACGATGGTGCGATCAGTTTGCGGCTGCTGCTTCTGGTCCTTGGGCGGCGGCTGAGGCACTAACGCTTCCAAGCCCTTGGGCGTCAGCGGCGTGATCACCATGAAAATGATGAGCAGCACCAGCAACACGTCGATCAGGGGCGTAACGTTCATGTTGGCGTTCTCGCCGCCCTTGGTGCCCACTGCCATACTCATATCGATCTCCTCTATTTGCTATTGCCTGCTACTACGTGTCAACGCGCCAGACGCCCAGAACTACGGAGTGGCTCCCGACGGCGGGGCCATGCTTCCGGACTTCTTTTGGTCCGTCAACAGGCCGAGTTGGTCGACGCCAGCGGCGCGAACATTGTCGACGACATCGGCCACCCAGATGTACTTGGCGCGCTGGTCGGCTTTGACAAAGACGGTTTTGTCGGTCCTGCCCGTCAACTTGTCCTTGATTTTATCGGTCAGATCCGCCGGCTGGACAACATCGGGCCCGAAGAAGACCCTGTCATCGCGAGTGACGGCAACGACCAGTGCGTCTTCCTTGTCGGCGTCCTGCATGTCTTTGGGACTGTTGACCTTGGCCATATCCACGGGGATGCCATGTTGCAACATGGGCGTGACCACCATGAAGATGATAAGCAGAACCAGCATGACGTCCACCATGGGTGTGACGTTGATGTCGGAACTGACTTTCGAGCCTTCGTTTCGCTTTGCTAATGCCATGGAATTCTGTCTCCTGCGTGTGCTGACCCTTGGCCGTGGATTGCGACCATGAAGATGAGGAAGAGCGGGCGCCGGCTGGAAGACCGGCGCCGCTTCAGCAACTCATATTCGCAACCCGACGTTCTTTGTGACCGGCGTTTTCGCGACGGCCAAAGAAACGCGGCGCTAGGACCGGCGCATGCTCCGGCGCTTGAGGAAGTAATCGATCAGTTCGCTGGACGAGTTGTCCATCTCGACGTCGAAGGCTTCCACGCGGCCAGTCAAATAGTTGAACATCATGACGGCCGGAATGGCCACGAACAGGCCGACGGCGGTGGTAACGAGGGCTTCGGAAATGCCGCCCGCGACCGCTGCCAAGCCGGTTGCCTTTTCCTTGGCAATACCGTTGAAGGCGTTGAGAATGCCGACAACCGTTCCGAACAGACCCACGAAGGGGGCCGTCGAACCGATGGTCGCCAAACCGCCCAAACCGCGCTTCAGTTCGGCGTGCACGATGGCTTCGGTGCGCTCCAGGGCGCGCTTCGAGGCTTCAATGGTTTCGCCAGGGATTTCACCGGGGCTATCCTGATGGGCCTTGAATTCCATCAGGCCGGCGGTGACCACCTTGGCCAAGTGACTCTTCTTATTGCGCTCGGCGACCTTGATCGCTTCCTCAATCTTGCCTTCGCGCAACGCTCCGGCAACGGCGGGAGCGAAGGAGCGGGACTGATTGCGGGCGGCGTTGAAAGCCATCCAGCGGTCGATCATCACGCCGATCGACCACCCCGACATGATGAACAGAATGATGACTACGGCCTTCGCCAGGATGCCCATTTGCTTCCAGAGCGAGACCACGTCCCAACCGACCGACTCCTCAAAGAGCCAGGCGGCGAAAAGATGGAAATTACAGAGTGCGACTGCTGCCAGGTTGACTACCATGAGTTGCTTCTCCTCCTCGGAACTATTTCAAACCCAAAATTATTTGAAACTTGCAACCAACCGCTTGCAAAATTCTTCGCTGCCCAGCCCCTAAAGGGGCAATTGATTTCGAAGGACTTGCCGTATCGCTAAAGCGATACCCTGATACGAACCCAAGCCGGGCCGAAAGAATCTAGCCTCCGGTCAAGCTAAAGTTGACATCCACCTGGGTCTCCACGGCCACCGGCTCGCCATTGAGCAGGTAGGGTCTATAGCGCCACTGTTTCACGGCCTCGATGGCCGCTGGCGCCAGCATGGGGTGCCCACTAATCAACTGAAGATTCTGAATCAGGCCCTCTTTGCTGATTTCCGCCTGTAGCAAGACGTGGCCCTGGATGCGGGCCTGTTTAGCCAGCGGCGGATAATTGGGCTTAACTTGTCTGATCAAAAGACCGGCAGACACGCCTTGCGAAACGCGGATGCGGGGCGGCGGAGCTGCGATCTTGGGCACATTAAGGGCTTGCGAACTGATGATGCCGCCAATCACGCCGCCCGTCTGGCCTCCGGGAATGCCGCCCGGGACGCCACCCGGGACGCCACCACCACCCATATCCGGCGCTTCGTCTTCTTTGATCATCTGGATTGTCTTGGGAATAGCGCTGGGGGCTTTCAACCGGCCGTTGTCCAGTTCGGTCTGCATTTTCACCACCTTCACGGTGGCTGCAGCCGCCGGTGGTGGCGGCGGCGGTGGCGGCGGTGGCGCTACCAGAAAGCCCATCGTATAAGTCTTGGGCAGCGCGTCGGTATAAATCAGAGGGATCAGGATCAAGACCGCGATGAGCAGGAACTGCAAACTGAAAGAAAGGATGGTGGTGCCCAACCGCTTGGTTCCCTTCCTTTTGGCTGATATGATCAGACTGTCTTCAAACATAAGCTTCTCCTACACCAAACCCTTACGATAACTTAGACACCGGCGGTGCCCTATTTGCTCCCGCTATTCCGGGAATTTTTCTCTGTCAACTTCCGCCTCTCGGGACAGGTAAAAAAAACGCCCCAGGGGCCGGATTCAAATCTTAACCCTTTCCCTTTGGTTGCGCCGAGCCGTCGCCGGGCCGCAGCGGCATGGCAATCGCCCGCTTGCCCCGTTCGCCGCGCCATTCCTGGTAGGCGACCAGGATGGGAGCGGCAATCGCAATCGAGGAATACGTCCCGATCAAGATTCCGATGACCAGGGCAAAGCTGAAACCGTGCAACACTTCGCCGCCGAAAAGGAACAACGCTAGAACGGTAAGGAAAGTTAGGCCCGCTGTCAAGATGGTTCTGCTTAAAGTTTGATTGATGCTCTTGTTGACGATGTCGGCCAGCCGGTCCCGCCGCAGCAGTTTGACGTTTTCCCGGATGCGGTCGAAGACGACGATGGTGTCGTTATTGGAGTATCCGATCAGGGTCAGGATGGCGGCGATGACGGTCAGGGAGATTTCCCAGTTGAGCAGCGAGAAGGCGCCCACGGTAATCAGAGTGTCGTGAAAGACGGTCAATACGGCGGCCACGCCATAGATCCATTCGAAGCGGAGACCGAGGTAGATGAGCATTCCAGCCAGCGAATAAAGAGTGGCCCGGATGGCTTGCCCGCGAAGCTGCGCCCCAACCTGCGGGCCGACAATTGCGACGTCGCGGATACCGAAATCCGAGACGTAGAAACTGTCCTGGAGCGAGGCGACGGCGACGGGATCGGCCACAGTTTTCAGTTCGCCGATCGAGCCCAGCACTCCGCTTTTCGTCTTGTCGCGATAGTCGACAATGGCCTGCGCCATGGCGGTGTAACGCGGGTTGGCGTCGGCGCTGCCGCTCAGGTTGAGCGGGTCCTTCTCCAAAAGATAATTCGCGAGGGTAAACGAACTGGAGTTGTTGAGGTCCTGCTTGCCCGCTGGGGCGTTGCTTTCGAGCGCCTGAATAATCTGGATCTTGCCCTTGTCGAGCGACTGTTCGCTGGTCTCTTGAATATCGAGTTGGATCAGTACCTCGTTGCTATTGTGGACCTGGTCGTAGGCTTGGACGCGGGGATTCTTCAAGCCGGCGCGATCAAGCTCGGCGTGGATGGCGGCGACATCGGGGGTGTGCGCGTACTTGACGTAGACCAGCGTGCCGCCGCGGAAGTCGACGCCCAGCGGAATATGGTGCCAGAACAACATGGAACATAATCCGGCCACGCTGAAAATGAGCGAGAAGGTGAGGAAGTACCATTTCTTGCCGAGAAAGTCGATGTTGGTATTTCTAAAGAATTCCACGCTGCTTACGGTCCCTTCGAAAATCTACGGTTCGCTAATCGTCATTCGCTATTCGCTGTTCGCCAGGCAAATCGCTTTCGCGAATAGCGAACAGCGTCTCCTAAATACTCAGCGCTTCTCCGCGCTGCTTTCTGGTCAACACCCAATCGAAAATCATGCGCGACACGAACACTGCCGTGAACAGGTTTGCGCCCAAGCCGATAACCAGCGTCGTGGCGAAACCCTTAACCGGCCCCGTACCGAAGAGAAACAGAATGGCGGCGGAGACGATGGTGGTGACGTGGGTATCGACGATGGTGATCCAGGCGTGGCTGAATCCCTGCTCCACGGCCGAGGGCGGGGTCTTGCCGTTCCTCAGTTCTTCGCGGATGCGCTCAAAAATCAGCACGTTCGAATCGACGCCCATGCCCACCGTCAGAATGACGCCGGCAATGCCGGGCAGCGTCAGTGTCGCTCCGACGTAGCCCATGCACCCGAGCAGAATAATCAGGTTCAGGATGAGCGCGATATCGGCATTCACGCCCGACCAGCGGTAGTAAATCAACATGAAAATGAGGACGACGGTCATGCCAATGATGGCGGCCCGAACGCCGGAACGAATCGAATCGGCACCCAGCGACGGCCCCACAACCTCCTCATTCAGATACGTGATGCTGGCCGGCAGCGCGCCGGAACGCAAGGTCATGGAAAGGTCCTGCGTCTCTTGCTGCGTGAACCTCCCGTTGATGATGCCGGTGTCGTGAATGGCTTCTTTGATGACCGCGACTTCCTGCACCTTGTTGTCGAGAACGACGGCCAAGTATTCGCCGACGTGCGCGGAAGTAAACGAGTAGAACTTGCGCCCGCCCTCGGAGGTAAGAATAAAGCGGACGGCGGGCTGGCCGTTTTCATCGGTGCTCGGTTCCGCAGTGCGCAGATCGCGACCGGTCACGGCTGAGGCGCGGGAAATCAGGTACCAGGCTTCGCCGCTTTCAGGCTCGCGCCTGGAGCCAATGCTCTTGCCCGACATGAGGACAGCATCCGGAGGCAGTACGCCGCCCTTGTCCTGCAATGCCGCTTGCTCGCTCGAATACGGCCCACCCATCGATAGCTTGAATTCAAGCATCGCGGTGGACTGCATGATGTCCTTGACGCGCGCGGGATCGTCCACGCCCGGAAGCTGGACCAGAATCTGATATTTGCCGAGACCGTGTGGCGCGACGTAAGGCTCGCTCACGCCGAGAGCGTTGATGCGGTTGCTGATGGTCTCGATGGCCTGGGTGACGGCGCGGTCCTTCAGGTCGTCGAGGTTCTGCTTCTTCATCGTCACGGTCCAGGAATTTTCCGCGCCCGAGGCGGGCTCGTACTCCGCCAGCCGGTCGGAAACAATGTTCTTGAAATCGCTGGTTTGGTCCGGAGGAACGCCCTTGATCAAGATCGTTTCGGGGTGGTTGTCCCGATCGGGCTTGTCGATGTCGGCGTAATTGATCTTGTGCGTCCGCAGGCTCTCCTTGAGGCGCGCAATCGCGTTGTCGGTCTCGACATTGACTGCGTCGTTGACATGCACCTGGAGGATGAGGTGCGTTCCGCCGCGAAGATCGAGGCCCAAATGAATGCGGTCGACAACCGACGCCAGTATGCCCTTGCCCGACCATTCCTTCGGAATGCCGAAGATGCCGGCCACGAACAACAGCAGGATTCCGATGGTGACTGTCAATTTCCAACTTAGGGTCTTATTCATGAAAAAACGTCGATGGTCGATGGTCGTTAGTCGTTTGCAAACCGTCCGATGCCGGCTTCATTTCCGAACGACCAACGACTAACGACCAATGACTACTTTCCTTCTTCCGCCGTCGTCACCGAGACCACCGATGCGCGGCTGATTTCGAGCTTCACATTGTCGGGCGGCACGCGCAAGATCAGCGCATCGTCCTTGAGGCTGACGATCGTCCCGCGCAGACCGCCGCTGGTGACAATCTTGTCGCCGTTTTTCAAAGCGCCGAGCATGGCCTGCCATTTTTTCTGCTTGCGCTGCTGCGGCAAAATCAGCAGAAAATAAAAAATGGCGAAGATGAATACCAAGGGCGCCAGCCCCAGCAAACTCGTGCCGCCGGGTAGCTGGAACCACAACGCCAAAATGCCCTTTGCACTCGACAACATGGCAAACGCCAAGCCGGACAATAGGATTTCCACTGTCAATTAGATCCTCAACAGGGTTTCCCCTGTGCTTCTCTTTGTCCTCTGTGGTTCAAGCTTTTCTTTTCATTGTTACGGGAATTCTTTTCTTCCATGGCCGGAGATCTGACAGCATGCAGGCTAGGACCGGCGATACCGCGCTCCGAACCCGACCGGAGCGGCACAGAAAGAAATTGACCTTCTTCCCAAGTTAAATAGAATGCCGGACGGCTGGCGAGGTGTCAAGGACGGGGAGCCGAATTGTTGGGATATTTTCCATCTATTTCGTGGGCGACGCTTTGGGGGCCATTTTGGGCTTTGATCCAACGACGGAATGTTCGTTCATGGAACGGTCGTTCATGGAACGGTCGGCAACGGAATGCGCGACCTTGGGATTGGAAGCCGTAAACCCGCGGGCCGCAGGCGCGCCGCCGGCCCGTATCCAGGCGCGGACGGTGCGCATGGTGGCCAGGTAATAGTGCAAATTGTGGACCGTATTCAAAACCTGGGCCAGCAACTCGTTCGCGGCATAAAGATGACGCAGGTAGGCGCGCGAATAGCGCTGGCAGACGCGGCAATCGCAGGCGGGATCGAGCGCGCTGTCGTCCTGCGCATACCTCGCCTGCTTGATCGAGATTTTGCCTTCGGAGGTAAATAGCAAACCATGGCGGGCGGCGCGCGTCGGCAGCACGCAATCCATCATGTCGACGCCCAACTGCGCGTAGTGCGCAATCTCTTCGGGTGTGCCCACTCCCATCAGATAGCGCGGCTGATTGGAAGGAAGATGCTCCAGCGTGGATTCGACGATGTCGCGCGTAAGCTCGTGTGGTTCGCCGACGCTCAGCCCGCCGATGGCGTATCCGGGAAAGCCGATGTCGATGGTGCGCGAGGCCGATTCCCGCCGCAGCTCCGGATCCATGCCGCCCTGCACGATGCCAAATAGCGATTGGGTCTGTCCATGCTCAATAGAGTTGTCATCCTGAGCGGAGTGAATGACCTGCTTTTCCCGACGGCTGATGGCTGATGGCTGATGGCTGCCAGCCCATGGCACTTCGCGCTTATGCTCTTCGAAATATTTTTTGCAGCGCTCGGCCCAGCGCAGCGTCAGCTCCATGGATTCGCGGACCCGCTCGGCGTCGGCGGGGAACTCCGTACATTCGTCAAAGGCCATGATGATGTCGGCGCCGAGCGCGATCTGTATCTCCATGGCTTTTTCGGGGCTGAGAAAATGCGAGGAGCCGTCGAGGTGCGAGCGGAACGCTACTCCCTCTTCGCCGACCTGGCGCAGATCGTTCAGGCTGAAAACCTGGAATCCGCCCGAGTCTGTGAGAAGGGCGCGGTCCCACGACATGAAGCGGTGCAGCCCGCCCATCCGGCGGACGGTTTCGATACCAGGACGCAGATAAAGATGATAGGTGTTGGCGAGCAGAATCTCGACGCCCAGCTCTTCCAGCACATCCTGCGAAACACCCTTGACCGAGGCCATCGTTCCGACCGGCATGAACACCGGCGTCTCGACTTCTCCGTGAGGAGTGATGAGTTTGCCGGCGCGAGCGGAGCCGCGAGTCGCTTCGATTTCCAAGCGCAAAGGCACCGGAGGATTCTAACCTAAATCCGAGGGCAGCTGTTCCTACGCGAACAAGTTACAGCAGCGTCTGTGGATTTGGTTGCTTGGGGCGCCGTACTTTCACCACAGGTTGCTTAAACGCCCTTGGCGGCGGGGTCCCAAATCAATTTGTGGATTTGCAGGCTGAGGCGCGCGGGAAGGTTGTCGGCGAGGATCCAGGCAGCGAGCGTTTGCGGGTCGAGTTGGCAATGAGAAATGTCGCGCGTGCCGGAGGCGGTTTTTTCGAACGCGGGCGAAAATAAGATGGCGTGAACGCGCCCGGCCAGCGCGTGAGTCGCTACGAAGTCGCGGGCAAATTCGTAGTCCGCGCGATCGGTCAGGACGAACTTGAGTTCATCGTGGGGCTGGAGCGCGGCCAGATTCTCCAGCGCGAAAGTGTTCGGTTCGCCGGAGTGCGGGCACTTCACATCGACAATTTTGACGACCGGCTGCGGGACCTTCGCCAGTGGGCGTTCGCCGTTGGTCTCCAGCAACACGCGATAGCCGGCGTTGAGAAGATGCTCCATCAGCGGGACGACTTCGCGCTCTTGCAACATGGGTTCGCCGCCGGTGAGCTCGACCAATCCGCTGGCGCTCAAGCGGGCGACTTCGTCGAGCACCTCTCGGAGCGTCATCGGTTTTCCGCCAGAGAAACTGATCTCGCTGTCGCACCAGGAGCAACGCAGATTGCATCCGGTGAGGCGCACGAAGACGCAGGCGAGACCAGCGTAGGTCGATTCACCTTGCAGCGAGCGATATATCTCTGTGATCTGCATGGGACTGGGATCGGGTCATCTGATCATCGGGCCATCGGGTCATCGAAATTCAAAACCGCAGTTTTCATATCGCCCGATGGCCCGATCACCCGATCACCCGATGCTACTCCGAGTATCGCGCCGTAGTCGTATCGGTCTCAAAGACGGTGACGTCTTTCACTCTTACCCTGCCGTTGGTGACGGCGCTCAAGCGCGTGTTGGTCTCGTCGTAGAAATATTTCGCCAGATTTTCGGCGGAGGGATTGAGGACGGTAAAAGGCTCGATGTCGTTGATCATCTGGTGATCGAGGCGGTCGATGGCGTGCTTCATCACGTCTTTCAGGTCTTTGAAATCGAGCAGCAGACCGGCCTTGTCGAGCACGTCGCCGGCGAGGGTGACGCGAATTTTATAATTGTGGCCGTGCGGGTTCTCGCACTTGCCCTTGTAGTTGCGCAGGTAGTGGCCTGCGGCGAATGTGTCTTCGACGGTGACTTCAAACATGAATTCCAGTTAGCCTCGGCTTGATTCATTGTACATTTTGAGGCCTTGGGAAACATGTCATTCAAATGCCCGTCGCCCCCTTTGAGCCATAATCGCGAAAACGAGCTGCATGGCGTAGAGCAGGGTTGAAGCTTCTTTGGTTTCGATGCGGCGGTGCAGCATCATATCGCAAACGTCTTACGATGCAGTTCTGTGATGGCGGTACGAAAAAAATGTGATGAAAAAAGAGGGGGTTACCCTGTCCAACTCTGGACTGACCCACTCAAGCCAAAACCAGGCTTGAGTGGGTCACCCGCCACCCGACCACCGACCACCGAGCCACTTCTCGAAAAGCGCGAGAAGTGGCGCACCCGGTTTGAAGTGTCTGCTATGTGGAGTATACTGTGGAATGGATTCCACATATGCAAATCGTTCAAATCGTGCTCGATAAAAAGCTGTTACAGGCCGCCGACCAAGCCGCGAAACGCACCAAGCAAAACCGTTCAGCGATGGTGCGCGACGCCCTGCGGGAACATCTCCGCCGGTTGGAACTGCGAGCCAGTGAAGAGCGCGACCGCCAGGGCTACTCGCGACGGTCGCAAGCCGACACGGAAACGCGGGGTTGGGAAGCGGAGGCGATGTGGCCGGAAGAATAATGCGAGGCGAAGTTCGGCTCTACCAGTTTGCCGCGCCGGACAAAAAACGACCGGCCCTCGTGCTGACCCGCAACAGTGCCATCGCGTATTTATCCACAGTCACGGTTGCGCCTGTTACTTCTACCATTCGCGGCGTGCCATCGGAAGTGGTTCTGAATGAGGAGGACGGCATGAAGTCTCCGTGCGCGGTGAACCTGCACAATGCAGTTACAGTGTCGCAACTGCGCCTGGGGAAACGTGTGGCGCAACTTAGTTCCGCTCGGATGAATGAGGTGTGTGCCGCTCTGCGGTTCTCTTTAGGGTGCGATTCAAACTAGTTGCTGGGAACGTTCCGTCTATCCCCGTATTTCTTCTGTCCCCATAATTTCCCAGGCCCCTAATTTCTCAAAGCGAGGTAGCTCAGGAAGCCAGAGAGCAAAGATCCAACAATCGCTCCAAGAAGACTCGCATATAGCAGGGATCGGATGTTTCCGTAGAGCTGCAACTCGCTTTCAAAGAAACCTAAGGCAGACGTCAGGGACGATGGTACAACAATACCTGGGGCCGTCATCCCCTGGACGTATTCAAGAAGGAGTCCCGCGTCCCTGTCCTTCTTCAGAGAATCCAAACGCTCGGCCCGATCCCTCTCGTAGTACAACAATTGCGACTCAAGATCAACCAAACTCGCGTGAACCATTGCCACGCTTATTCGGGCCTTTCGAGCGAGGGCGTGAGTTTCCCAGAATTTCCAGGACGGTGTTTGCAATAGTTCCTCAACTCTTTCTGAGGCTTCGGAAAAGTGAATTTCCATCTCGTCGCTGGTATCAATGGCATCGTTCCTCGATAGAGCCAAGTCGTAAAATCCTTCCAAGGAAAGCCCGAATTCGAAGAAGCAGTCCAAGACGAGATCGACCGTGGGCCGGGGATCGCTAACAACAATGAAAAGGTCGTTATCTTCGAGGTATCTCTTTGGGAAAGCTCCTTGCTCTTCCTGTTCGTCATCGCGGACAACAATCACAAAGTCGGGATGAATCGGACACGGACCGATATTTGGACACTTGAGTGGAGTTACTTTCTCAATCTGTTCACGAGCAAGCTCCCGAAATTCATGCCCGATGTTGCTCCAGATTGGTACTCTCTCCACCTCACAGTAGGCTGCAAATAATGAGCCTCTGCTAACCACTGAGAAGTGCTCTGCGGAATCCATATCCTTATACTTTTGCTTCGCTTTCGGGAGGTGAATCCGGTAGTTATAGAATGAACCCTTGACGAAGAAGCCGTCTCTGCTGCCCTCTGCCTCCTCGTCTTTTTCCTCAAAGATCTGTTCCGGCTCAAAGATGTTGGGGTGACTTTTCAGAGCCTCATAAACGAGAGTTCCGACATTCCTCGGCAGTTCTTGTGGTTCCTTGGAATCAGCTTCCTCTTGCTCAGGACTCTTGGGGGGCTGAGCAAACAGGAGAGAGCCGAACTTGACGAGGATCACTTTTCCGATTTTTAGGTTCTCCTCCCCAAGAGAGGACAGTAAGCCGGTCAGCCTGTCGAAGCGCGCCATGATTTATTGGCATTGTACCTCCAATGATGAAGAAATGGGCGAGAGGCACACTCAATCCCGGTTTTGGCTTGAGTGGGGATGTTCACACGTCACACCCGCCGAACTGCGGCTGAAGCGTTCGCAAAGTTTTTCTGCGATTGTGAGAGTGGGAATGGAGCACGGGAGATCAAATTCCCCGCCCTGTCTCTGCAAAGAACGCAGAGACAAGGACGGGGCACCCGCGGGATAGAATTTTCCGGAAAGGGTGGGCCAGCCACCTACCGAGGTTCGCGTCGGTTTTGGAGGCTAAGCTGGGTCAGCAGATAGCGACGCGGCTCCCAGGTTACCGCCCAAAAACCGGGCGGGGACCCTTCGACAAGCTCAGGGCAGGCTCTGGGGCACCGACCACCGAGCCACTTCTCGAAAAGCGCGAGAAGTGGCGCACCCGGCCTGGGACGCTTGAAGATAGGAAGTCAAAATCCCCACCCTAACGTCGCAAAGAGCGCGACGTTAAGGATGGTGCACCCGCGGGAGTTGAAATGAATGAAAGGGTGGGCCAGCCCCCTCGATGATGCGATCCGACTGACTCCCACTCAAGCCAAAAAACGGCTTGAGTGGGGCACCCGGCGTTTCAGATGACCCGATGGCCCGATGCTCCGATCTACTCGCGGTTCTTCTTCTTGATCTCGATGGCGAGGCGCTTGATTTTCTGGTTTAGAGTGGAGAGCGGGACGTGGAAGCGTTCGGCGGCTTCGGTCTGGTTCCAGTTGCACTTCTCGAGCATGTCGACGATGATGCGGCGTTCGCAATCTTCCATGATGCCGAAGAGGGTGGCGCCGGCATTCGCGTCCAGGGATGGGGCCGAGTTGCCGCGGCCGACGACATGGCCGGGAAGCAGATCGAGGCGAATGTCGACATCGGAAGAGAGAACAACGGCGCGTTCGATGGTGTTCTCGAGTTCGCGGACGTTGCCGGGCCAGGCGTAGCTGACCAGCAGGCGCAAGGCCTCGGTGGTGATGCGGCGCAGGGGCAGATCGTTTTCCGCGGAATATTTTTTCAGGAAGTGCTGGACCAGCAGCGGAATATCTTCGCGGCGCTGGCGCAGTGGCGGCAGATCGATGGTGATGACGTTGAGGCGGTAGAAGAGGTCTTCGCGGAAGCGGCCTTCGCGCACCATTTGGCGAAGATCGACGTTGGTGGCGGCGATGATACGGACGTCGGCTTGAATTTCTTGCACGCCGCCGAGGTGCATGAATTTGCGGTCCTGGAGCACGCGCAGGATCTTGCTCTGCGTGTCCATGCTCATGGTGCCGATTTCGTCGAGGAAGAGCGTGCCGTGGTCGGCCACTTCGAAGAGGCCTTTTTTCGACGCGATGGCGCTGGTAAAAGCGCCCTTGACGTGGCCGAAGAGCGTGGATTCGAGCAGGTCGGGTGGAGTGGAGCCGGTGTTGACGGGCACGAAGGGGCGGTCGCGGCGCGTGGAATGCAGATGGATCGCCTTGGCGATCAGTTCCTTGCCGGTTCCGCTTTCGCCTTGCAGCAGGACGGTGGAGCGGCTGGGCGCGACCTGAGCGACGAGATCGAAAATTTTCAGCATGGGCTCGCTCTTGCCCACGATGTTTTCAAAGTTGTAGCGCTGCTTGAGAGCGCGTTTGAGTTGAATAATTTCTTCTTCGGCCTTCTGGCGGGCGACGGCGGCGCGGACATCGGCCAGCAGTTTTTCGTTGTCCCAAGGTTTCTGGATGAAGTTGGTGGCGCCGGATTGCATGGCGCGGACCGCGTTCTCGACGGTTCCGTAGGCGGTGATCATGATGACCGCCTGCTCGGGATGGAGCACGCGAATCTCGGCCAGCACATCCATTCCGTTCTTGTCGGGGAGGGCCAAGTCGAGCAGGACGACGTCGAAACTGCCCTGACCAATGTGCGTCAGACCTTCGCGCGCGCTGCCCGCAACCGCGACGGTGTAGCCCTCGATTTGGAGCAGGGTCTCGAGCGACTCGCGGATCTCCGCCTCGTCGTCGATGATGAGAATTCGGCCCGCGTTCTCGGGCAGTATGCGTTCCGGCGCGCTCCGGCGTGGGACCGTCGCGATTTCAGACACTGCGAGTTCAGACACTGCGAGTTCAGACATGGACGGCCTTTCTGGGCGATGTCGACAGCAATGGAAAATCCAGGGTGAAGGTGGTGCCTTCGCCCGGGCGGCTCTCCACGCGGATATTGCCCGCATGTTCCTGGATGATGCCGTAGGTGACAGAAAGTCCGAGACCGGTGCCGCGGTTCTGGCCTTCCACGGGCGCGGTCTTGGTAGTGAAGAATGGGTCGTAGATGCGCTGAATGTTTTCCTGGGCAATGCCGGAGCCGGTGTCGGAGACGCGGACGCTGACGAAATCGCCGTTCAGAGTGGCCACGCTCAGGACTCCGCCACCCGCCATTGCGTCCTTGGCGTTCAAGAATAAATTCAGAAAGACTTGCTGCAAACGCCCGGCGTTGCCTTGGATTGGCGGAAGGTTTTCGTGGAGTTCGGGCTGCACGACGACGTGCGCCACCTTGAACTGGTGATCGAGCAACGCCAGCGTGTCTTCGATCACCTTGTTGAGGCTGATTTCCGTCAATTCCGTGCCGGTGGTGCGGGAGAAATTCAGCAGATTGTTGACGATTTCGGAAGCGCGAAACGTCTGTTTGGTGATTTTCTCGAGCAGCCCCGCTTTCTGCGGGTCCGATTGCAACTGCTTGGCCAGCATCTGGGTGTAAGAAGAGATGACGGCGAGCGGAGTATTCACTTCGTGGGCCACGCCGGCGGCCAGGAGTCCGATGGAAGAAAGTTTGTCGGCCTGGGTGAGCTGGACTTCCAGTTCGATGCGCTCGGTGATGTCGTCCATGATGACGAGGCGGCCCACCACGTTGAACTTGCGGGTGACGAGCGGCGCCATGGCAACATTCACGATGCGGGCTTCGCCGGTGGGAGTAGCAAGCCGGAATTTGTAGAGATTGTGGATGCCTGGATTTTGGCGGACGCGGTAGAACTCCTCGACGAAAGCGGCGGGGAAAACTTCGCTCAACGAGCGCCCCACGACCTGCCAGCGCGGCTGGGCGTACATGACTTCCATTTGCGAGTTCCAGCTCTCGACGCGGTCTTGCAGGTCCACGGCCATCACGCCGACGTTGATGGATTCGACAATGTTCTCGTTGAAATCCTTGAGGCGCTCGTACTCGCTGACTTTTTGTTCGAGCGAGGCGTAGAGGCGGCCGTTCTGAATGGCTATGCCGATGTAACCGGCCAGCGCTTCGAGCAGTTCCACGTCTTCGCTGTTGAGGAAGTCGCCCTGCATGGTCTTGCCCAGGCCGAGGAAGGCGATGGTCTTTTGCCGGGCGTGGCAGGGGATGTAGTAGTTGAGATCGAGGCGCGCGATGGCTTCCTGCGCGGCGGTATTCTCGCGCGGCAACTGGCGCGTGTTTTCGAAGAAGATGTGGCCGGCGGCGTCTTCGATGCGCGGCTTGGCGAGGAAGGACAGGTCGAGACCGGAAACGTGGACGGTCCCGAACGATTTCGCCAGTTCGAAGCGCGAGGAATCTTTGTTGGCGAGGAAGATCGCGATGCGGTCGACGAGCAGGGTGCGAGCCAGCCGGTCGACCAGCGAAGAAAGCATTTTGTCGAGGTCGGGCTCGGAACTCAACTCGCGGCCGAACTCGATCAGGGTGCGGCGGTAGTCGTAGCCGGTGTGGAAGAAGAAACGGTCGAGTTTTTCCTGGATCCATTTCCGCACTGGATCGAAGAGGAGCGCGGTGACCACGACGGCCACCATCAGCCCGTAAGGTCCGGTACTGGCGAAGCGCGTGTGCACCAGCTCGGCGATGGCGGCCACGCCGGCGAAATACACGCCCACGATGGATGCCGCCGCCAGCGTGTAGGCCATGCCACGCTTAAAGATCAGGTCCACGTCCATCAAGCGGTAACGGAAAATGGCGTAGCCAAAGGTCAGCGGCAGCAAACCGAGCGAGAGCACGGATACCTGCATGGCGGGCGAAGGCATCACTCCGAACAGATAGGGCAGAACATAAAAAAGCGTGAACGGGGTGATAGCGAGGATGGTGCCGCGCGTAATCCACTTGAGTTGCTGGCGCAGAATCGGAGTGGTGGCCTGACGGTAATTATTCCAAAGCACCGCTGCCGCCGAGACGAAAAAGATCGTCAGATAAGCCCAGTGCACGCGTTCCAGGTTGAAGAGGAGCGAGTTGCTGGCCTTCAAGTACTCGAGCGCGAGCACTTGGATTGCGAGCAGCGCCAATCCCGGCAGGTAGAGCAGCGGGACCGACCAGCGATGCTTGGAGGCGAAGTCGCGCCGTTCCGGGAAGGTCAATACGAAGTGCAGAAACAGAGCCGGCTGCAGCAGCCACGCGACTTCATTGGCCCAAAAGACCGTCCAGTCGAAAGCGTTGAATTTGCCAGTGTAGTGCAGTGAGTAGAAAACGAACGAGACCAGGCAGAAGACGTAAAAGTGAGTAGAACCGACGGCCGTCCAGCGCCGCAGCAGCACGTAGAGTCCGATGCCGAGATAAATGAGGGCGATCAGCCGCAGCCAGTCGTTCATGGAGCGTTCAGCGGGGGCGAGAACCACTTCCACATCGAGCGGGACCGAGCCGCGGACCAACGAGTAGGTTGCCTTTGACCAGACGCCGGAATCGTAGAGCTGGCGCGTCACCGCCGCCGCCGTATCCACGGCGTGGCCGTTGACGCTGACAATTTTGTCGCCACGGCGGATACCGGCCCGCTCGGCCGGGCCGTTCGGCTCGAGGCGATCGGCCACCAAGCCGCCGCTCCGGTTCTTCTCCATCCACCACGCGCCATCGTCCGGAATCTGGAACTGGTGGTCGGTTTTGAAGTTGAAAACGGCGAAAACCACCGACGCCGCTGTCAGAAGAGCCAGCAGGATGGCGGTAAATCGGGCCTCAAATTCGCGGTTCATGGGTTGGGACAACTGCGCGACGGCGTGACCGGGCACTCGCTGCTTGGGCGTTAGCAACTTCACTGCCACCTTCCGATTTTGTAGAGTTCCGGTAAGTCGCTGCAACATAGTGACTTCCACAATTATAGAGAGAATTCGCAATGGCGGCTATGAATTATGGAATATCGCTTACGTGTTTTGGGATGGCTGCTTGGCTGCGGGAGAAGGAAACGCGTGGAGACGGGGTTTGATCCGTATCACCCTAACGACAGTGCCTCGCGTTCGCTTTACAATTGAAGGCATGACTCGCTTAGAACAGATCGCCGAACTCGAAAAACGTTTTCTACTCTCCACCTACAACCGTTATCCCGTTGGCTTTGAGCGCGGGAAAGGCGTTTTCCTCTACGACTTCGAGGGCAAGAAGTATCTCGACTTCGTGGCCGGACTGGGCGTGAACGCGCTCGGGCACGCGCATCCGCGAATTGTGAAAGCGATCCGCGAGCAGGCCGCGCGCGTCATACACCTCTCGAATCTTTACTACAACGAATATCAGGGACAGCTGGCCGAGCGCCTTTGCCAGCTTTCGGGCTTCGACCGCGTATTTTTTTCGAACAGCGGCACCGAAGCCATGGAAGGCGCGATCAAGCTGGCGCGCCTCGCCGGGCATAAAGCCGGCGGCGAAGCCAAGTGTCAGCTCGTGGCGCTGCGAGACTCCTTTCACGGCCGGACGTTTGGTTCCATGTCGCTGACCGGGCAGGACAAATACCGCAAAGGTTTTGAGCCGCTGCTCGACAACGTGAGCTTCGTCGCGCAGAACGACGTTGCCGCGCTCGACGCCGCCGTCAATGCCAACACCTGCGCCATCGTGCTGGAGCCGATCTTTGGCGAAGGCGGAATCCTGGAGTGTTCCGAAGAGTTTCTGCGCGCCTGCCGCACGCTCGCCGACCAGCACCAGGCCGCGCTCATTTTCGACGAGATCCAATGCGGCCTGGGACGCACTGGCAAGATTTTTGCTTTCCAGAGTTTCGGCGTGGTTCCCGACATCGTGACCATCGCCAAGCCGATCGCCGCCGGAGTGCCGCTGGGCGCGTTCCTGGCGAAAGAACATTTCGCCTCGGCGATTTCGCCCGGACAGCATGGGACGACTTTTGGCGGAGGACCGCTGGCGTGCCGCGTCGGCCTGGAATATTTGAAGATCGTCGAAGAAGAGCACCTGCTGGAAAATGTCGAGAAGGTTGGCGGCTACCTGCATCGGCAATTGCAGGAACTCACCGGCAAGTACGCCGCTGTCCGCGAAGTGCGCGGACGCGGATTCATCCAGGGCCTGGTGCTCGACATTCCCGCGCGGCCGCTGGTGGAGCAGGGCATGGCCGAGGGCGTGCTCTTCAACGTGACCCAGGACACCGTTCTGCGCTTTCTGCCGCCGTTTCTGCTGGAAGAAAAGCATGTGGATAAGGGCGTCAGAGTGCTGAAGAAGCTGCTGGGCAAGAAGCGGCAGAAATCGGGCGATCGGGTCATTGAATCATCGGGCGATCTGAAAACATAAGAGCACGACGACCCGACGCCAAAAAAGGAGGGGAGCTGGAATTCAGCTCCCCCCAAAAGCGTTCAGAGCGATATCACTTGGTAAGACTCCATCGGCGAGGATTTCGTTGCCCATCGAAACGCAAAATCCCGAAGAAAAACTCATCCCCGCCGCCGAGCGCAACCCGAGCGCGGGCGCTCCGGGAGTTGCGATGGGCACTCAAATTCAAATTGAAGAGCGCTGGCTCGAATTTCCCGACGGACGCATGCGCTACCTCAAGGCCGGATCGGGTCCGGCGCTCATCCTGGTTCACGGCCTGATGGGCTATTCGTTTTCGTGGAGATTCACCATCCCCGCGCTGGCGCCGCACGCGACGGTTTACGCCATCGATAATCTGGGAGCGGGTCTGTCGCCAGTCAACGCGGGCATGGATTGCGGCATGGATTGCACTCTGCGCGCCACCGCCGAGCGCGTCTTGCAGTTCGCGGACGCTGTGGGCATTGGAGATTTCGATTTGCTGGGAACGTCCCACGGCGGCGGCGTTGCCATCATGGTGGCCGCGCTTTGCGAGGAGAGACGTACGGAAAGATGTCCTGAGCGAAGTAGTTCCCGATTGAAGCGATTGGTGCTGGTGGCGCCCGTCAATCCCTGGTCGGCGCATGGCAAGCGGCTCGCGCTTTTCTTGGGAAGCGCCTTTGGAGCCATGCTCTTTCGCAACACGGTCGAGCGCTGGCGCTCGCTCGACTATCTGTGGCTGCGGCGATTGTTCGGCGACGGAAGAAAAATCCCGCCCGATTCGCTCGCCGGCTACCGCATCCCCGCGCAAAAGAACCACGTTGTCCGCCACGCCTTGCGCATCGTGAAAAATTGGACGGCGGACCTCGCGGAACTGGAAGCGGCGCTCCCGAAAATTCGCGATTACCCCACGCTCCTGATGTGGGGAACGCGAGACCGCGCCGTTTATTTCGAATCCGGAGAGCCGCTGCGCCAGAATTTTCGCGATGCCAGGCTGGTGGCGTTCGAAGGAGCCGGGCACCTTCCCTACGAAGAGGCGCCCGAGGATTTCAACCGCGCACTGGTCGAATTCCTCACCGGTTCAGTTGTTAGTTGCCAGTTGTCAGTTGCCAGTTCTCAGAAGAGCGGGTTTGACTGAGAACCGAGAACCGAGAACTGAGAACTTTCTCACAAATTCATGCACCAAACGGTCTATCACGCGCTGCGCGCATTCATCGCCGGTTACGGCTATTGGGCCGTGGCGCTGGCGCTGCTGTTGGAATGCGCCGGCTTGCCCGTTCCCGGCGAGATCACGCTGCTGCTGGCGAGTTTCATGGCTTATTCCGAGCACCAACTCCATTTCGGATGGATCGTCGTGGTGGCCACCTGCGCCGCCACGCTGGGCGGCGAATTGGGCTACGCGGTTGGCTGCTATGGCGGGCGTCCGCTGCTTGATCGCTACAGAAGCTTCTTTCGGATTTCGCCAGCGGCGCTGCAACGCGGCGAGGGGATGTTTGCCCGCTACGGCGCGGGCGCGATTTTCTTTGCCCGCTTCGTCTTCGGTATGAGAGTTTTCGCGGGACCCTTGGCCGGAGTGCTGCGCATGAAGTGGCGAGCGTTTACCATCTTCAATTTTCTGGGCGCGGCGGTCTGGGTCGCCTGCATCGCCAGCGCCGGATATTTCTTTGGACAACATTGGCGCACTCTGCTGCGCATCCTGCATCGCTTTAACGCAGCCACGCTGATTATCTTCGTGACGGTGGCGCTGATTTTATGGTGGAGATATCGGCGGCAGGGGTCGGCAGATAATGACTGACGGCGGTCGCCGGTGCTGAGGATTTTTGGAAAAACGGCAATATCACGCCAACAACCGTATAGTTTCTGGATTGCCGACCACTCCTCCGCAACCTCTTTTGGCCAGTGGCGGACACCTGTCCGGTTATCCGAGAAACCAGTCAAGTGACTCGCAAACATAGCGTCGGTAGGAGGGGCCTACTTTACCTGATCCGGAGTGTGTGTACTTACAAGCACGATCATGACACTCTGGCGCTTTACCCCACATCAATTCCGTCACGCCGCCAAGCATTTAGCACACGCAAAGTCGTCTCTAAGTATTGGATATCAGTCACTCGGGGAAGGCTGCCGGGGTTCAAGCGACATGTCTCCCAACGTTGACGATATAAAAACCGCACTCGGGAGGGAGTCAGCCCGGAGAGCTCCTTGAAGAATCGGTCCAGTTCTTCCTGGGGCACTGAACGCTTTTCGGTGACTTCGGGCTCAGGTATGCACGTACAGGCTAAATGTCGTATATCTCTGAACTCTTTCAAGGTAGGTGTCTGGTCAGACATTAACTCGGAGTATTTAACGGAGTTGGAAAAACCTTTCGCTTTTACCCAAAGTTTTATCTCTTCAACAGCATCCTGTTCAGCCCATGGTGATATGAATACGTCCGTAATCATGGAGCACAGGTTAATTCGCCTTCGTTTACACTCCGGCACCCATGAATTGCGAGGATTGAGATCAAGCGGCACGGGTTGGGGTAAACCATTCAAGTCAATATGCCGATTACCGCCCGCCAATGGGTCGATAGCAGTTAACCACGCCCGAACCTCACAGTCTTGTGAATATTGAATTTGCTTGGTAGTGATGAATTCTAAAGCGTTGAAAGTGTTTGTCAGATGGTCGGTACCATACCGCACTAAACCCGTGAAAGCCTCATCTAGCAATCCATTCAGGGCTGACTTTAGCAGTCCATAGCGTGAGCAGACGGCTACTCCATCATGGCCATACTGTTCCCACATATAGAGTGTTTCTTGACGGTAGAGGTGCCAGCAACTGATATAATAGGATTCACGATTTTGGGCCAGAGAACCAAGGTGATTATTGAGGCTCACACGGTCGTTGATGTTATACGGGTCTAATCCAAGAACCCGTTGTGCATATTGCTCAGGAGGTAAGCCTTCACTCTTATCAGAGAACAGGTCAGCTCGTCGGAAGTAGAGTTCTTCACTAGCCATTAAATCGCGAAACTTGCGAAGATCCATAAAGCGCCAAATTACGGCGTCTTCACTAGGTTCTACGCGATTGACGTATGGCACAATAGGCATTCGATTCTCTTGTACTCCGTCCCCGCGCCGTTCGCAAGAGATCGTGATACAGACAGCGCGAGCCTCAAACACACTATTGCTACAGGCTGTCCAGTGACGCCTGCCCCGATTTCTGGCTGGATGACGGGCGAACCGGAAGTAGTTGTAGAAATCAAACGATTCCATCAACTTGACGAACTGTGGTAATCTCACTTCTCCAGCTCTGCCTCTCCACCCTCGGGGTCTTCCGACACTTCAGCTCACGTGCTGGCGTCCTATGCTCTTGCAACCGTGGCCTACCCGTGCTTGGCTTTCCCTATGCAGTAACTCGGGGAATACTTTAGCGGCCTGTAGTGGAAGTCCAGCGCCACAGACCAGCGCCTAAAGGCGCATTTATAACACGGCACTTACGGCACGCCTTCAGGCGTGCCCTGATACAAAGCAGACTTTCACCACAAGCTGTTAGGGCTTGCTCGCCTTGGGCGCTAGGGCTGGAGGCGGGGTTGAGGTTTTGCTGTACACGATCTTTTTGGTGCCGCCATCACAAGTACCGACCACCTTACCTTCCGCTTCTTTGTCTTTTGCTACGATTTCGAGCGAGTACGACTTCACGCCGTTCGCTTCCAGTTTCTTTGCGATTTCGGCTTTCAGTTCATCACAGGGCTTTGGCCCTTGCGTGTAAGCGAACGCCGACGTAAATAACAGAACGGCAATTGTCAGCAATGATTTCATCGTGTCATCTCCTTAGGTTGGGATGTCGGGCCCACATAGTCCTACGAAGACAATACTTACACCGGAACTCTTCTGCAAGCCAGATTACGAACGTGTCTACACTTGTATCGAGGACCGAGCCAGGCCTGTTTCTTCAGCCGCGGTTTCTTCCGGCACTTTCACTCGCGCCGTTACCGTCATAGGCTGGCAGGAAGCCATGCCGGCATGAACCGGAAGCGTTACGAAGAGTAAACGGCCGGATCCCTCAGGGGCTAAAGAGGTTGCGGAAAAAGTCAAACTTCGACGCCCAGCCCCTAAGGAACCTCTGAATAAGACCTTGCTATCGAAACTATACGTGTCGGCGGTGTGGCCCTCAGCGGCTAAAGCCGCATGTTTAGCGGGTCTTAACGGCACGGCTGAAGCCGTGCCCTTTCAAAACCACTGAAAGTCGAACTTAATCAGAGGTACCCTAAAGGGGCGATTGATTTCGAAAGACTTGTGGTATCGCTAAAGCTATACCCCGATACGAAACCGGAGTTTTTCCGCAAGCTGTGAAGCCGTGTCCTACCCTAAGCGATTTATGAGATAGATACTAGAAGCATTGCCCGGAAGTGGAGAACTTTGTGATTCGCGAACGCGCGCAAACTGGAACGCAAGACCCGGATGTGGCCCAGATCCGATGGCTGGGACTTTCATTGGGACTGTCGCAGGTGTGGGTGCGATTTTTGCTGGCGCTGGTGGGGCTGCTGCTGGCATTCGCGGCGGCGCTGTTTTCGACGGTGGAGCGCGAGGCGGGCAGCTTGTGGGGAACGCTGATTATGGCGTCGGCGGCGCTGTTGCTGGCGACGTTCGTCGGATTGACCACGGTGCCTTACCTGGCGCGGCGAGTGGTGGTGAGCCGCGTGCGCGAAGCGATGGACTACGACGTGACGCGCGCGGGCATGATCTACATACTGATCAGCGTGGCGATTGGAATTGCCGCCCTGAACACGGGGAACAACCTGCTGTACATTGTTGTGGCCGCGCTGCTCTCGGCGATTCTGGTTTCGGGCATCGCGTCGGCGCTGGTGCTGCGCAATCTGACGCTCGATGTGCACTTGCCGGAACATGTTTTTGCCGGGCGTCCGATGCTGGCGCGCCTGCTTTTGAAAAACGCCAGCCGATGGCTGCCGTCGTTTTCGGTGCGCGTGGTTCCGGCCAAGCGCAAGGCCAAATCCAAATACCGCTGGGGTTGGGAAGCCACGACCTTCGGCTGGCCTCCGAACCGCGCGCCGCAGGAGCAGTGGCTGCGGCTGCCCGACCGGCGGCTGCGGCGGGTGCGCGAGGAAGCGGAGAAGCCGATCTTCGCAGTCGAAGAATCGGTGTATTTTCCCTTTGTCGCTGCGGGGGAGGAACTGCGCGCCGATCTGGAGATTAGTTTCCCGGCGCGCGGACGTTACGCGGAAAAAGACTTCGGTGTGGCTACGCGCTTTCCTTTTGCCTTCCTTATGAAAACCCGGCGGATCAACTTGGCGCGCGAAGTGATCGTCTATCCCGCCGTCAAGCCGACCGAGGAGTTTCTGGAAGTTCTTCCCATGGTGACCGGCGAGTTCGAAACATTTGTGAGGGGCCGAGGCTACGATCTTTACCTAATACGGGACTACATGCCCGACGACTCGGCCCGCCACGTGGACTGGAAAGCGACGGCGCGGACGGGCACGCTCAAGGTGCGCGAGTTCAGCCGCGAGGATGAACGCAAGCTCCGCATAGTGTTCGATAATCCCGCGCCGGGAATTTTGCCGGCCGCGGCGTATGAGCGGGCGGTGTGTCTGGCGGCATCTTTGGGATGGCATTTTTATCACGAAGATGTCGAGGTGTCGTTCACCGCGCCAGGATTGGAGCCGACCGAGGATGTCTTCGCCTTTCTGCGGTACCTGGCGCTGGTCGAGGCGCGGGAGGCGACTCCGGCGCTCAGCCGTCTGTGTGCCAGCGAAGATTACAACCTGATTGTTACGGCGCGCGAGGCCGGTGAACTGCCCGCTGCGCTGGCCGCGAGGTCCTACATTATAAGCTGTTGCCAGTTCCCAATTTCCAGTTCTCAGTTCTCAGTTCCCAGTTCTCAGTGAGGACCCGGACGGTCCCAAAGCTTTTCTGAGAACTGAGAACAGCTTTTGCATTTTTTTCTTTCACTCTGGCGGTTTTCGACATATACTGCGCCGGGGTTCAAACTTCAAGCGTTTTTACTCCATTCATTCTAGGGAGGCTCTGAATAAGCCCATTGCAGCGGCAAAAGCGCGCACGGTGGCGAGGCGGGTGTTTCGCGCAACGCAGCTGGTGACGCGGATAAAATGCATAGGTCCTCCGCTTCGCTCAGGATGACAGGGGAAAGTATTTTGACTTAATCAGAGGTTCCCTAGACGAACCTGAAATGGTTTGCCGAACACGCCGTTTTCCGCCATAAGTCCACGGGAGGTGCAAATGTTGATCCGCGATCTGCTGAAGGACAAAGTCGCCATAACCGCCGAGGCCCACCAGACCGTGCTCGAAGTTGTCAGACTGATGGTGGAACACAAAATCGGCGCCGTGCCAGTGCTCGAAGATGGCCGGCTGACCGGCATTTTCTCGGAGCGCGACCTGATGACGCGCGTCGTGGTTGGGGGCAAGGACGCCGCCCGCACACCGGTCAGCGAGGTCATGACCGAGGATCCGCTGACGGTCGCGCCCAGCGATGCGCTGGAGACTTGCATGACGCTGATGAAGCGGCATAGCTTCCGGCATCTGCCGGTCTGCGTCAGAGGCGAACTGACTGGAGTGGTTTCGTTGCGCGACATTCTGCTGCACGACCTCGACGAGAAGGACGACGAAGTGCGCATGATGCGCGCCTACCTGCATTCCACACCCGACGCCGGATAGGCTTACCCGCGCTTGCGCCGGTGCTTGGCGGAAGGGAATCTGGCCAACAGGTAGTGCTTACAAATGACGTAAGCAGCCGCATCACAGAGCAATGATTTGGGCTAGCCTTCGTGGATGGGGTGCTTATTACTTGGCGTCTTTATTGCCCGGGGTTTCGGACTGCGCTTTGGCGCCGGCGGGCGAGGGTTTTCCCTCGCTCATTTTTTTCGCGTCCGCGGCGAGAGCTTCCTCATCGTTTTTGCCGTTGTCGACGTATTGCACGATGATGGAAACGCGGCGGTTGGCCGGATCGAATGGGTCCTTTAAGTTGCGCAGGCACTGGTCGGCAAAGCCGCGCACTTGCGAGACCTGATCGGGGCGCAATCCGGACTGCTGCATCAAGCGACGGGCGGAGTTCGCGCGGTCGGTCGAGAGTTCCCAGTTGCTGTAACTGCCGTTGCCGGCGTAAGGCGTGGCGTCGGTGTGTCCCTCGACCGAAATATGGTTGGGAAGTTTACCCAACTCCGCCGCCAGCAGGGTCACGATCTCGAGCCCACTCTTGTTGAGCCTGGAGCTTCCGCTGTCGAAGAACGTTCCTTTGTCGGATTCCAGCAACTCGATGCGCAGGCCTTCGGCGGTCACCGTCATCTCGATGTTCTTTTTAAGTTTATTAAGGTCGGCGATCTTCTGGATACTGTTTTGCAACTCCTCTTTGAGCTTAGCCATGTCTTGCTTGGTCACTTGCAGACTTTCGCCCGTTCCGGCCAAGCTGCTTCCGGTTTTGATCCCGGTCCCGCTGGGGTCTTTGAAGTAACCGCTGATGGCAACCTTCTCCTGATGGCTGGCGGTGCTCATCAGCCACAAGACGATGAAAAGGGCCATCATGGCGGTGACGAAGTCGGCATAGGCGACCTTCCAAGCGCCGCCGTGATGGCCGCCGTGGCCGCTTTTCTTCTTGATGACGATGATGGGAGGCGTGGACATGAGGGCGATTATCCAGGTGTTCCTGCGGCTTCTGCGGCAGCGGCGGGCGCTTCTGCGGCGGCGGGCTCCGCTGCAGCGGGCTCAGCGGCGGCGGACTCCGCCGTTGGCGGCGGGGCATCTCTCGCGCCCCGGCATGCCTCTTCGACCGCGTTGAAGGTGGGACGCACATGACCAGGCACCGTGCGCCGCCCAATCTCAACCGCCATAATGGGGGCGACTCCCTTGAGAAACGCAATCATGGTCGCCCGCAATACGAGCAGGTAGGAGTGCTCCTCGTCCACGGACTTGGCCATGCGCGAGGCCAGCGGCCCGACCAGCCCGTAGCAAAGAAGGATGCCCAAGAAGGTCCCCACCAAAGCCGCGGCCACCTTTCTTCCGATTTCTTCGGGAGGCCCGCCGAGCGCGCCCATGGTGACCACGACACCCAGCACACAGGCCACAATGCCCAGGCCGGGCAACGAGTCGGCCATGGTCGACAACCCGGTAACGGGCTCGCTCGCGTCATGATGATGGACTTCCATATCCGCCTCGAGCATCTGGTCGAGATCGAAGACTTCGACGCCACCGCTGACGGCCATGCGCATGGTGTCGCAGACGAAAGCCATGGCATGGTGGTCCTTGACGAAAAACTCGTACTTCAAGAACAGGGGGCTCTTTTCCGGCTCCTCGATGTCCGACTCGAGCGCGACCAGGCCTTCCTTGCGGGCCTTTTGCAGCAGTTGGTACATCATTTTCAGGGCTTCGACGTAGCGCTCGGTGGTGTACGGCGACGTCCCAAACGCCCCCATGACGCCGCTAATCATCTGCTTCAGGATGTGGACAGGATTTGCAACCAGCACCGTGCCGATCGCGGCCCCGCCGATGATGAGCAACTCCGCCGGCTGCATCAGCACCAAAATTTTGCCGTGCTCCATCAGATAGGCCGCCACGATGCAGCCGAAAACCACCACGATGCCAATGATCGCAAACATGGAACATCATCCTCGCGTGTGTCCAGAATCCTTGCCCTGTCCCGCCAGCGCTGCAGCCGCCGCGCTCGAGGGCGACAGCTTCATCTCGCGCAGCAGCGTTACCAGGTCTTTGCCGGCGCTGGCGACGGTGTAGGCGACCTCCGCCACAATCGGAAAACGGTCGCCCCACCACACGACTTCCGAGTGTTTTAACAGGCCCCAAACGGATTCCGCCGTGGTTGCCACCGTCACCGGACTGGCCGTGGGCAGCACCGCCAGAAACTCGTTCTCTTCCCAGCACCCCAGAAAGTGTTCCGCGTCCAGGCTGTCGCGCAAAGTGCGGGCTGCGGTGCGCAGAAAAGGAGCGCCCGACTGGGGCCCGTGTTTGGCGCGAAACTCCTCCACCCCCAGCACGCGGATGCGCAGCACTCCGAAGCTGTGGTGCGATTCTTCCATGCCCGCCATGCATTCGTTGAGCACGGCGCGCGTCAGACGGCGCGCGGGAATTCCCGTGGTCGTGTCCAGACAACCGTACATCGGCGAGCCGGACAACTCCTCGCGGTAGATGAACGCTTCTTCCAACAAGACGGTGGCGCCGGCGATCGCGTCGCCGTGTTCAAGAATGGGCCGAGTGCGGATCTTTACCGCCGTCCGGTGCCCATTCTTGTGCATGTAGTAAGCGGTGCATTGCTGCGGCTGGCCGTGGTGGAGGGTGGTTGTCACCGGACAGTGCTCGCCGCTCAAGCTGTTGCCCCGCCGGTCGCAGGCCCGCACAATATCTTCGAAGACATGCCCCACAACTTCGTGCGACAAATGACCGGTGAGGTGTTCGGCGCGGCGGTTCCAAAAACGGATCATCCCATCCGGGTCCACGAGGTAAATTCCGACCGGCAAGTCTTCCACCAGATGCCGGAACAGCTTCGGGTCGTCGAGGAGGTTAGAAGACATGGCTGGACACGCCGCCTTCTAGTTTTATCGGCAATTAAGCAGGGAACTTCAGGGTCCGGGAACGAGAAGCGGCAGGGCGCACTACGCCTCTCTCAGTCTGTGTATCGCACAATGTCGTTCGCACAATGACGTTCGAACAACACCTGTCGCGTGCCCACTACTCCAATAGAATATCGGCGTGGCCGGAGCGGACCTTCAGGCCCATAGTGCGGTCGTAGTGGAAGACGGGAACCAGTCCGTTAACACAAGAGCATTTTCACATTTTGTATAATGCGAGTCCTCCTCCCAGGTTAACGCCCAAAGAACGGGCGCAAACCTGGGGCACCTTCATCTTGATGAAGCTCCTGACGGCACGACTGAAGTCGTGCCCTTCCCAAAACCGTTCATGAGATAGCTTCCCGATAAAAGCATCGATTCTACGGGAGGGTGGGAACTGGAGGTGGCGGGGTGCTGGCGAGATAGCGGCGCAAACCATCTTTCCAATCGGGCAGGTGGATGTTGTAGGCGTGGAGGCTGTCGGGCGAGAGGACGGAGTAGGCGGGGCGGCGGGCGGGGCGCGGGAATTCGGCGGTGGTCACGGGTTTGACCACGGTGGGCGATCCGCTGGCGCGCAAGATTTCTTTAGCAAATTCGTACCAGGTGCAGTTGCCGGAATTGGTGACGTGGACGATGCCGCGAGCGTTCGCGCGGCAAAGCTGCGCCAGCGCGGATGCTAGATCGCGCGTGTAAGTCGGGCTGCCGCGCTGGTCGTTGACAACCGAAATCTCCGGGCGCGTGGACGCCAGCTTGAGAATCGTCGTCGGAAAACATTTGCCTCCGTGGCCGAAAAGCCAGGCTGTGCGGACGATGCAGACCTCGGGCAGAATTTCGAGGAGGCGCTCCTCGGCCCGCGCTTTACTTTCGCCATAGACGCTGGCCGGGTTGCGGGGATCGGTGGTCAGGTAAGGCGATCGTTTGCTGCCATCGAAAACGTAGTCGGTGCTGACGAAGAGCAAGCGCGATCCGGCGGCGCGGGCGGCCTCGGCCACGTTGACGGCGCCGTCGCAATTTACGGCAAAGGCGAGGTCGCGGTTGGACTCGCAGCCATCGACGTCGGTGTAGGCGGCGATCAGGAGAATGCATTCGGGCAGGGAATCGCGGACCAGGTTGCGAACGCGGGCGTGGTCGCGCAGGTCGATGTCTTCGATGGAGAGCGCGGTCAGTTGATGGCGTTCACCGGTCAGCGCCGGGACCAGATCGTGGCCCAGCAATCCTGAAGCTCCAAATAGCGTGATGCGCATGGGGGCATTGTAAATGGAAACGACGCGGACAAAATTGAGAGTGCCGCGACTCTGACATCTTTAATCTCTACTTGTTACTCGTTCGCAGCCGATTGTATTGCTCGCAGGCGGCGGCGCAGGGCGTGGAGGATGAGGGTTCCGCTGATGCCGAAGCAGACGACGGCGGCAAAGGCGACCATATATAGATTGCGGCGCGCAATATGGAGGTCATTGGCGAAGAGCGAGGCCATGGCGCAGAGAATGCCGACGACGTTGAGCCAGAGGGGAGAATGAATGGTGGGAAGATCGCGGCGAAAGCGGACTTGGAGGAGCAGCGCGGCCAGTCCGATGGCGGCCACCACGACCAGAGCAACAGGGCTGAAAAAAGCGTCCGGCTTGGTATAAATCACGACCAGCGCCAACGCCAGCAGCAGCAGCCCGGAAGCGATCACGGTCCAGCGGCGGCCGACGTTGGAATTGGAATCGGAATTGGATTGAGATTGAGATGGGGCCCCGGAAGTAGTCACTACGCGATCTCCTCGCCTTTCCGCATAGTGCCATTGTATTCCGCCGGTCCTTCCTTGGGTGCGCGGGCGTTGCTGGGCATCCATTGCGCCGGACGATGCTCGCCGTGCGACATGGCGTAGAGGACGAGTTCCACGCGGCTCGAAATTCCCACCTTGTCGAAGATGCGCAGCAGATATTTCTTAATGGTGTGTTCGCTGAGCCCCAGTTCGGTGGCGACTCCGCGGTTGGTCATGCCATCGGCGACGAGCGCAACCACTTGTTCTTCGCGGGGAGTCAGCAAAAACCTGCCGCTGGAGGTGACCACTCGCAGGGTGGGCACCTCCGATAAAGCGTCGAGCACGTAATTCATCTGCTGGCTGTCGATCCAAACTTGTCCCCGGGAAACGCATTGGATGCACTTGCAGAGCATGGGGAAAGGAGTGCGGGTGAAAAGGAAAATTCCCTTGGCGCCGGCGCGAAAGGCATTGACCACGAGTTCGCGGTCGTCGCTGTCGGCGAGCAGCACGGGAGCGATCTTGGGATAGGAAACTCGCAACCAGTGCAACAGGCCGAAATCCGGCAACTGGTTCCCTGCAATCAAGACCACGTCGGCGGGACTGGTTTGCATGAAGTCGTGGAGAGCGGACATCTCCAACGCGACCGTGGAAACTTGAAAGTCACGCCGGCTCTTCAAGGCCCGAGCCAAGAGCTGAGATTGAATAGGGCTTGAGTCGGCGACCAGGACTTGTACAACTTCGGTAGCGGGCGGAGGGGTCTTGGCGGACTGTTTCGCGGAGCGCATGACGTTCACCGCCCCATCATGCCCCAAAGCACATGGAACGGATGTAGGCCCCGTCACACTCTGTTGGTGATGAATACCGGGACCTCTGTCTACTTTCGCGGAGCTACTCTTGAGGACGACTTTCGCAGCGGCAATCGCTCCGGCGGCGCGCGCCTGAGACTGGGAATCCTACCCTGGCGGGCCATTGGCCGATTTCATCACTTTTCCGATGGCTGGAACGTGCCGTGTACCGCAGTAGACAGTACTTTCCAAGTCTTGTTGTGTTCGGTGCGCAACGTTATTTTGTACTCAACAGCTCAAACGCCCGAGCTGCTCAGATCGCCGTTCAGAGCAACGGTGAAAGTCCGGAGATGAATGAATTTGCCAAACACGTTGTTGCAGTGGCTGTGGGAATGCTCATCTTGCAGTCGGCCGTGGTCACTTGCGCTCAGGAGACTGTACTGTCGCCGGCGCCGGCGCCTGGGTTCTCTGCTCCGCCAACCGGCAAGATCGCGGCGGCGGAGAGCTCGCAGAGCCAGGACCGGCCGGGTACGGACGGTTCCACCCACGGAGCGATCACACAACCCGGGAAAGCGGGTGGCATGGGAGATCCTGCATTCGGAGGGGAACGCCATCCGCTTTATCGGCTCGCGAAATCGGACACCGTCGACGTGAATTTCACTTTTTCACCCGACTTCAATCAGACTTTGATCGTACAGCCCGATGGCTTCGTGGCACTGCGAGGCGCGGGCACGTTGTTGGCGGAGGGCCTTACCGTCCCTCAGATGCAGCAGGCGGTTGCCAACGCCTACCGCGGTTTTCTGCGCGAGCCGGAGGTCACCGTGACCTTAAAAGATTTTGACAAGCCTTACTTCCTCGCTTCGGGTGAAGTGGCGCGACCGGGAAAGTATGAGTTGCGCGGAGACCTGACCGTAAACGAAGCGGTGGCGATTGCCGGCGGTTTTACGCAGCAGGCCCGGCATTCGCAGGTTGTGTTGTTCCGCCGCATTTCCGCGTATGTGGCCGAAGCCCATGTGATCGACATAAAGAAGATGCTGGATTCTCGCGACCTTCGCGAGGACCTCCACCTTCAGCCCGGCGACTTTATTTTTGTTCCACAAAGCCGCGTTTCAAAAATTCGCAAGTATGTTCCCACCAACTCCATGAGCTGGTACGTGAACCCCTTGCAATTCTAGTGGAAAGGAGTAGCAGCTCTACTGATTGCGTCTCTAAAAAACTGGCGAGTTCCTATAAAACGCGCTGGGTGTGATCGGCTCTGCTGTACGATCCATGTCCGCGGAATGGAACGGAAACTCGCACACACCTGTGTCCCCAACGCCCCGTGAGCTGGCGGCCACGCTGTTCCGGCGTCCGCGGCTCGTCGCCGCTTCTTTTGGGTTGGTATTCCTGGCGACGATGCTCTTCGCCGTCTTCTCGGCGCGCTACGAATCGCACTTCAAGGTCCTGCTGCGCCGCGGCCGCTTCGACCCCGTCGTCTCTTCCCAACCCCCCAGCGCCATGGATTTCACCCGTCCCGAGATCACCGAGGAAGAACTCAATTCCGAAGTTGAACTCCTGAGCGACGAAGATCTCCTCAAGCGAGTTGTGACCATGGCGAGACTGGTTCCGGCAAACACACTGGACGCCGATCGAGAGGCCGAGATCGAACGCGCAGTGCGCAAACTGTCGCGCCGCTTGAATGTCGAAGCTCTGAAGAAGTCGAACATCATCCAGGTCAGCTACAAAGACACCAGCCCGGAAAGGGCCGCCTGCATCCTCGCGGCGCTTTCCACCCTCTACGTGCAAAGGCACACGGGCCTGCAGCGGCCTCCAGGCGAGGTTGAGTTTTTCGACCAGCAGACCGCGGAATCCGAACAAAAACTGCATCGGTCCGAAGCCGAACTGGTGCGCTTCACTCGCGCTCGGGGCGTGGCATCGGCGGCGATGGAACGCGACATCGCGCTGCAAAAGTTGGGCGAAGCGGACGCCACCTACCGCCAGATCGACCAGGATCGCGTCGAGACCGAGCGCCGGATTGCTTCGTTGCGCGAACAGCTCAAGTCGTTTCCCTTGCGGTCGGTCACGCTCAATCGCTGGGCCGACAATCCCGAGGCCCTCGAAAAAATGAAAACACGCCTGCTGGAGCTTGTGCTCCAGCGCACCGAGCTTCTCAGCCGCTTTGAACCGTCCTACCGGCTGGTGAAAGAAGTGGAACAGCAAATCGCGGACACACGGGCGTCGATTGCCACCGAAGCGCTCAACCCCGTGCGCGACGAAACCACCGACAAAGATCCCAACTACGAGTGGGCCCGCATGGAGTTGGAGAAAGCCCAGGTGCAGTGGGACAGCCTGCGGGCGCGCCAATCCGACGCTGCCGCTCAGGCCTCATCCCTGCGCGCGCTGGCCCAGCAGATGCAATCCGACTCCGTGGACCAGCAAGCCTTGGTGCGGACCGCCAAGGCCGACGAAGACAACTACCTGCTCTATCTGCGCAAGCGCGAGGAAGCGCGCATTGGCGACGCGTTGGACGAGCGGCGCATCCTCAATGTCGCCATTGTCGAGCGGCCCGTGGCCCCGGTCTTGCCCGTGCACTCCATCCTTTTATATATCCTGCTCGCGTTCGGGCTGGCCATGGCATTCAGCGTCGGCACCGCCTTTACCGCCGAATATTTCGATCCGACGATTCGCACTCCCGGCGAAGCTTGCAGCCTGCTGGAAGTGCCGGTGCTGGCGTGGCTGCCGGCGCCGGATCCCGCGGTACCTCGTCCCTCTATTTTTCGCATTGGCCGATCCAAGGAGGTGGTCCAGTGAACACTCTCCTCCGCGATTATCTTGCCGAAACGCCAACTTTCGAGGAGCAGCCGCGCGTGACTCCGATTCGCGAAGCAGTGCAGCGTCCAGTGGTCACTCCGGCGGAAGCGCTACGCGACGTTCAGGTCCATGCGCTGGTCCGGCAACTTTTCTTCCGGCATGGATCGATCCCGGTGCGGCACGTCGGATTTGCTCCGGTGGAGGCATCGACCGCGACTGCGACACTCTGCCTCGAAGTCGCCAAAGTCCTGGCTGAAGAAGGCAGGCACGACGTTGGACTGATCGACGCCCACTCGGACCGGGTACTGCTGCAAACCCAGCTCCAGATTCCCGCTCCCAACCATGCGCAAACTACTTTGCCGATCGGGCCGCGGCTCTGGATGGCTCCTCGGCAGAGCTGGCTTCCGGATGCCTGCGGGCAGCGGATCGCCGGCGAGCATTTGTCGCGGCTCCACGAACTCACGGCCGAGTTCGACTATTCCATTTTGTGGTGCGCTCCCGTCTCCTGGCTCACCGCTAGCATTGGTCACGCTTGCGACGGCCTGGTGCTGGTGTTGACCGCCAGCAAAACCAGACGCCTCGTCGCCGCTCAGATCAAGGACCAGCTAAGCAAGGCGCAAGTTCCGTTGCTCGGGACCGTCCTCGCGGAACGCAGTTTTCCTGTGCCCCAAGGCCTGTACCGGAGCCTGTGAATGCTATGAGCGAATTGACCGCAAATCGGCTATGGGACAGCGGACCCAAAGACTGCCTCTCGCAGTACACCCGCATGATTCCTGGGATTTCCGCAATGCCGCGTCCCGGGCCCGCAATAACGGACGACGCCACACGAACACGTCCACTCTACGAGATCGGCCAAACCAGCACGAGACGCGTGCTGGATCGAGCGCCAATTCGGCAACTCCCATCGCAGCCTGCCGTCGATCGATTCACGCTTTGCCAGTTGGTGGCAGCCGATTCGATCGCCCTTGTGGTCGTGTGCGCCGCGTCAACGCTCTTCTTTCCCGCTTGGGGACTGCCGTGGACTTGTTTGCCGATTTTTGCCGTTCTGGTGGCGCTCTTCGGTTTCCGTGAGGGGCTCTATAAACGCGCCGGCGATCCGTCTCCCGCCGGGATCGTTCCCGCAATGGCCAGGTCGACTCTGTTTGCGATTGGGTTGGTCTTCATCGCCGCGTGGGCCGAAATGCGCCCGCTCGCGGCCATCGTGACATTTGCCAGCAGCCTGGCCGGACTCGTGCTGGCGCGCCAGTTGCGGCAGATGGCATGGAAGCATCGGCGGCGGGAAGCGGAATCGCGCAATGTTCTCATCGTGGGCGGCGGTTTAATCGCTCGTTCCATCGCCCGGGCACTGCGCGAAGATCCTCTCCGGCGCGCCATAGTTTGCGGCTTCGTGGATGACGACCTGCCTCTTTCTCCGTCGGTCCTGGGGCGGATCGCAGACCTGGACTGGCTGGCCCGCGCCGAATTCATCGATGAAGTTATCCTCGCTCTTCCCGACCACCCGGCCCAGGCGCGGGCAGCCGCCGAGGTCGCGTTCCGCAACCACCTTGACATTCGGGCCGTGCCCAATCTGCCGCCGGGGCCGTGGCCCGACTCGGGCGTGGAGCACATCGGAGAAGTGCCGGTCGTCGTCTTGCATCGCGAGCATTTGCCGAGCGCCTCTTTATTTCTGAAGCGCTTGCTGGATGTCGCCGGCGCGGCGTTCGGTCTGGCGCTGACCGGCCCGCTCATGGCCATGGTCGCTCTGCTCATCCGGCTGGACTCGCCCGGCCCGGCCGTTTACTCCGCCGAACGCATTGGCGCCAAGGGCCGACGTTTCCGTTGCTACAAGTTCCGCTCCATGGTGACCGACGCCGAACGTCTCAAGCATGACTTGCGCGCCCGCAACCAGCGGCTGGGCCCGATTTTCAAAATCGACGGCGATCCCAGGATCACACGCATTGGCCGCTTCATCCGCCGCTACAGCCTCGACGAACTCCCGCAGCTCTGGAACGTGCTGCGCGGGGAGATGAGCTTGGTTGGGCCGCGTCCTCATCCCGTCGACGACGTCGATCGCTACGAACTGCAACACTTCCGCCGCCTCGACGTGAAGCCCGGGATTACCGGTCTCTGGCAGATTACGGCGCGCGGCTGTCCGTCGTTCGAACTCAACATGCACCTCGATCTCACCTACATCGAGAACTGGAATCTGCGCCTGGATCTGCGCATTCTGGCCGGCACGGTCCGCGTGCTGTTTTCCCCGGAAGGAGCCTGACTCTCCACATGAGCAGCCGCGCCCTAGCTTTGACCCGAGACAGTGACAACAGCCCGCTTTGGCGCGCAGCCGCGCTGCTGCTTCGCCCTCTTTATCTGGGATTGGCCTTCCCCTCCATCCTTTATGTGGCCGCGATGACCGTTTTCCTGTTCCGGCCACCCGACCTTTTCTCTTACTACGCCGACCGCATCGCCTTTGGCGTTCTCGTCTTTTTTATCGTTCTGCGAACGATGGCGCTGCGCGAAAAGGTCCGGTTCTTTGCCGGACTCAGTTTGCCCATGATCGGCCTTGCGGCGCTCGCCGTGTTCCGCGCGCTTCGCGAGCCGTTCGACGCGCAAAATTGGAGCGTGATCGCCAGTAAATTCATCGTTCCCTTTGTGCTGTTCCACATTGCGGTGCTGGTCTTCCGAGGCGAATCGCAACGCAGGCACTTCGAAATATTCGTCACTTTCGCACTCGCCTACCTCGTGTTCATCGCCATTGCCTTTTTCGCCGATGCCCGCTCTCTCATCTTCCCGCGTTTCATCCTTGACGAAAGTATCGGTTTCCATCCGGACCGCGCTCGCGGCCCATTTCTGCAGGCCGTGGCCAACGGCATGTCTTTGAACATTCTGGGGATTCTTGTCTTTGTTTTTGCGCTCTCGCGAAAACGTAAAACCGCCGTCTGGCTGCTGTGGCTGACGCTACCCCTGGCCGTGCTCGCCACCATGACGCGGGCGGTTTGGATCGCGTTCGCCGCCTCTTCCATCGTGCTGGGATTTCGCTTCATCCAGCGCCGCCTGCTGGCGGCGTGCGCTCTGTTGGCGGTTGCGGCGTTGTTGGTTGGTCTGGTCATCGGCTTCAGCGACCATGCGCTCAAGATCGCTCTTTTGGATCGCACCCAAGAGCGCGGCCCGGTGGAGGCGCGCCTCGCCGTCTACGACGCCGGTTGGGCGATGTTCAGGGAGCGGCCACTTACCGGCTGGCCGGCCGGCGGCATGTACGCCGAACTGGCCCGCCGCATGGAGGGTTACCACCTCCGCATCTATTACGTGCACAACACTTATCTCGCGTTGCTGGTCGAGTTCGGCGTGCCGGGGCTGGCCCTTTATACCATCCTTTTCTTCAATCTCTTTTGTCTCGCTTGGCGCGCTCCGCCCGGCGAATCCGGCACTGTTGCCCGGCTGCGCAAGGTGTGGCCCATCTTGCTCGGCGTTTACCTGTTCAACGCCTTCTTCGTCGATATGGCGTACCAGTTCGTGATTGGACTGATGTTCACCGTTGCCGGGATGCTCTGTGCGTCCGAGGAGCCCGCCACATGACCACCATCGCCTACATCGCCAGCGAGTTTCCTTCCGCTCTTGAACCCTACGTGATGGATGAAATTACGGAACTGCGCCGCCGCGGAGTGCAAGTCGTCTGTTGCAGCGGCAAACGCGTCTCGCCCCACGACCTGAGCCCGGTCGAGCGCGCTTTCTGGGAAGAGACGCGTTTCTTCCAGCCCCTCTCCGACGATGAGCTTCTGCGGGCAACGCGCCGCCTCGTTTCCGATCGCCACAACTTCTGGCAACTTTTGCGGCCTTTGCTGTTCGAGCGCGGAGCCTCCCCCACCCGCCGCCTTCGCACGCTCGGCCACACAGTCATGGGCGCCGCGTTGGCCGAACAACTCGAGCCGCTCCATGTCGAGCACATCCACGCGCATCACGGATACTTCGCCTCATGGATGGCCTTGGCCGCTGCCCGCCTGCTCGGTATCGGATTCAGCTTCACGCTGCACGGCTCCGACCTGCTTGAGCGCGCGGATTTCCTTTCGGCCAAGCTGCGCGCTTGCCGTTTCTGCGTGACCGTCTCCGACTACAACCGCCGCCACATTCTCCGCAACTATCCTTCCACGCCCGCGGAGAAAATCATGCTGCAACGCCTGGGCGTCGATCACGTGCTCCCCTGGCCAACACCCATGCCCGCGCTTGAAGCTGCGGCGAACCGGCGGTGTTTTTGTCTCCTCTCCGTCGGACGCCTACAGCGCGTGAAGGACCATCGCTTTCTCATTCAAGCCTGCGCCGCGCTTCGCGACCAAGGCCTCGACTTCATTTGCTGGATCGTCGGCGAAGGCCCCGAGCGCCCAGCCCTCGAACGCCAAGTTAGAGCGTTGGGCCTCGAAGGGCGCGTTTACCTGGTCGGCCACAAGCCGCGCACCGAACTTCCCGGCTATTACCGTTACGCCGATCTCGTCGTCATGACCAGCCAGAGCGAAGGCATCCCGGTCGTCCTGATGGAAGCCATGGCCCACGAAAAGCTCGTGCTGGCTCCCGCCATTACCGGCATTCCCGAGCTGGTCGAGCACCAACGCACGGGATTTCTTTACGACCAAGGCTCGTTACCCGATTTCGTCACCGCCGTCCGTTGGATCCAGGCGAACCAAGGCTCGCTCGGAGGGATCCAGCGGGCGGCCGCGGCCAGCATCGCCGCTTCCTACAATCGCCAGCGAAACCTGCGCGCTTTTGCCGAGCAATTCCTGGCCCGCATCCCCCAATTGGAGGCTGACTATGCGCATCCTGTATTGCAACAAGTACGACTATCCGTTTAGCGGCACAGAAAGGTACCTCTTCGACCTCATCCACCAGATGGATGAGCGCGGCCATGAAACCGCGCTCTTCAGCATGGACCATGGCCGCACGCCGGCTTTCACCGGACGCAGTTATCGCATTCCCTATCTCGATTTCAAGGACCCCAACGCCACTTTTCTAAAAAAAGTTAAGATGGCGGCGTACGCCCTATATTCGCCCGCCGCCCGGCGCGCCATGCGCGCGTGTCTTGCCGATTTTTCTCCTGACCTGGCGCACGTTCGCGGCATCTACCACCACTTGTCGCCCTCGATTCTTTGGGAGTTGAAGCGCCAAAAAATTCCCGTGCTCTACCATATGAACGATTTCAAAATATTGTGCCCAACCTACAATTGTGTTGCCGATTCGCGCCCCTGCGAACTATGCAGCCACGGCGCTTTCCACCACGCCGCCACCCAAGGTTGCTACGCGGGCCCGCGTTCGAGCGCCGTGGTCCTGGCTGCCGAAGCCTACCTCCACAAATGGTTGCGGACCTACGAGCGCTGCGTGGACATGTTCCTGGCGCCCAGCGAATTCGCGCGCAACAAGCTGATCGACAGCGGGTTCCCTGCCGAGCGCATCGAAGTCCTGCCCCACTTCCAGGCTCTGCCCTCCGATCGACAGCTCGCCGCCGATGAAGGCTACCTGCTCTACTTCGGCCGGCTCTCTCCCGAGAAAGGCGTCTATGAACTCCTGCGCGCCATGGTGCAGTTGCCGCACATTCCCCTCGTCATCGCCGGCGACGGCCCCGAGCGCCCGCGGCTCGAGTCGCTGGCAAGAGAACTGAACTTAAATCATGTTCTGTTCACGGGCATGATGCATGGCGAGAAACTCCAGGGCCTCATCGCCGGTTGCAGCTTCTCCATATTTCCGTCCCACGCCTACGAGACCCTGGGCAAGACCATCATCGAGTCTTATGCCTGGGGACGGCCCGTGATCGCTTCCGATCTGGGTTCGCGCCGCGAACTCGTCCGTCATGGCGTTACCGGCCTGCTTTATCCCGACGGCGACCGCGAACAGCTCGCCCACTCCATCGAATTTCTGTTCGACCGTCCCGACCTGATCGCGAAGATGGGCGCCGCCGCTCGCCGCCGTGTGCAAGAAAACCACGACCCCGATCGCCACATGGAGAAGCTCCTCGATCTCTACCACCGGCTCACATTCGCAAAACAAGTTCTGTCCTTCCCCGCCGCGCCGGGGTCCCCAGCACGCCCGGTCTCGACGGACTGGGGTGGAGCGCCCGAGCCCAAGAGTCCGCGTCGCGGCGTCCGCGTCGCGTTCATCGGAGGCCGCGGCTTGGTCTCCAAATACAGCGGCATCGAATCCTACTACGAGCAGGCCGGTCATGAACTGGCCCGCCTGGGGCACGAAGTTACCGTCTATTGCCGGTCGTATTTCACTCCTCCCATGAACGCGCACAACGGCATGAGAGTGCGACGGTTGCCGACCATCCGCTCCAAGCATCTGGAAACCGTTGTCCACACTTTTCTCAGCACGGTCCACGCCATGATGTCGGATTTCGACGTCGTCCACTACCACTGCCTGGGCCCGGCGCTGTTTTCTTTTCTTCCGCGGCTTGCCGGCAAGAAGACCGTCGTCACCGTGCAGGGCCTCGACTGGCAACGCGGCAAATGGGGTTGGCTCGCGTCGCGCATTTTGCGCTGGGGAGAAGCCGCCGCCGTTCGCTTGCCCAATGCCACCATGGTCGTCTCGCGCGCGCTGCAAGAGCACTACCGCCAGCACTACGATCACGAAACCATCTACGTCCCCAACGGGGCCACGCCCGCGCCTCGCCGCTATCCCCGGCACCTCGTTGAGTGGGACCTCCGCCCCGATAACTACGTCCTTTTCCTGGGCAGGTTTTCGCCGGAAAAAAACTGCCATCTTCTCATCGATGCCTTCGAGACCCTCCACACCAACATGAAGCTGGTGCTCGCCGGAGGATCGAGCCACTCCGGTACCTACGTCAAGAATTTGCGCCGCCACGAATCCGAGCAGGTCCGTTTTCTGCCCTGGGTCTCGGGAAGCCAGCTCGACGAGCTGCTCTCGAATGCCGCTCTGTTCGTGCTGCCATCTCAAATCGAGGGCTTGTCCCTGTCCCTTCTCGATGCCATGGCCGCTGGTGTTTGTGTGCTGACCAGCGATATTCCGGAGAACAACGAAGTGGTCGAGGGCGCCGGTTTCACTTTCCGCTGCGGCGACCAAGGGGACCTCGAACGCATGTTAGACCTGCTCGTCCACAATCCCGAACTTCGCCGCCAGGCCGCGGCCCGGGAACGCGAGCGCATCCAGGGCCAGTATCTCTGGCCTGAAATTGCCCGCTCCATTGAAAGTGTTTATAACAACGCGCTGGGCTGGGGTTCGAGCGAGTTCATGCCGAGTGAACGGATCGCACGTGTTCTGACTGTCAACCAGGGAGATTAGAACTGGCCTCACAAAAGGAGGCGTTTATGAAGAATAAGTCCTGTATGTTATTCGTTTCCATTCTAGTCGTAATCTTATTGCTTATGAATTCAGCCGCATGGGCCAATAAAAAGGAGGTTTATACCGGCCCTTGCACGAAGAGCGTATCATCCGCGATTGCAACATCCAACGGAGCGGAGCCGTTATTCCCGGATTTTATGATGCATTGGTGGAAGAAGAACGCAAAGAACTATCCGGGGGTGTGTCTATCCTCCAAGCCAAACCCGTCGGCGCGGAATTATCTGATGGTCTTCTCGACTTCAAAGCGCTATTACAGCGGTCTGATGCCGACGACTCATACGTATACGAACGCTAGCTCGACTGCTTTTAGTGCAGACGGCTCGGTCACGGATCAATACGGTAACCGGTGGAACTATACGGCTACAGGAGATGCCCAGACAATGACTACAACAACGGTCAACGAAAACGTGCCTTACACGGATCGAGCCGTAGGATTATTTGCGAAGACCTACGACTCGACTGGTCGGATAATCCGGAGCGACGGGCATCTTTACAGAAGTAGAACTGGAGGGGATGCGTCTAGCACATTCGGCTATAACATGGGTTCTGCCTTGTCGAATATTAACGCTAGAGGCAGGATGCTTAAGTCCGCCCTTCTAGCTATTAGTAACGATTAGGATGCTCCGTTACCAGCACCAACCCAGAAGTGCAGCGGGACCGGTCCCCGGCCGTCTAACTCGGGAATTGACTAACCGCCCGAGGTGCAATTGGGATTTGTATCGGGGCATGGCTACAGTTAAAGCGATGCCCCTCGCAGCGTGGAGCGGACTTCTTCGCCTGTTTACTCAGGTGGCTCTTGGCGATTACATCACATCAAAGTGTGACCAATCTCACTGACAGAACGCGCTCATTTGTGTTTTATGGGTACGTCTCTTTTCCCCGAAGAGCAGTTCCCCCCCACGGTGTGCACACCCCCTGAGGCGAGAGCGTTGAACGTCGGCCCCTTTTTGCAAATGGTTTGTCGGTGGCGATTCGTCTTTTGGGCCTGACAGATCGCGATCAGAGCGCTGGTAGCTGCTCGTAGCTGAATGATCGACCGCCAATGATCGACCTCGGCCGTGGCCCTATTTCCATCCGTGAAGGAGGTCTCCTATGACGCGCAAACTCAGTCGTAATTATTCTCTCAGTGTTGTTGCGGCTTCTGTCGCAATTCTGGCTCTCTTGATCGCGGCCGCCGTGCTGGCGCAAACGTCCGGCGCAGGTCAGACGTCTGGGAAGGCAAACGCCGTATTGGCGCAGGCGGGGACCACCGCATCCGCACAAGCGCAGCGCCCGCTAACACCATGGATTGATGGCGCTGAGCGTTTTTCCGTGACCCGCTCGCAAACGAAACGGCACAGCGCGCGCCCGATGGACTCGCCTCCGCTTTTCCTGCCGGCGGTGAACTACAGTTCGGGCGGAGACACCCCCACTTCGGCGGTAGTCGCGGATCTGAACGGCGACGGCAAGCCCGATATCGTAGTGGTGAATAATCAGTCCTCCACAATCGGCGTGCTGCTGGGCAACGGTGATGGAACCTTCCAGCCGGTGGTTACGTATGATTCGGGCGGCCAGCTTCCGAACTATATCGCAATTGCGGATGTGAACGGCGACGGCAAGCCGGACATCGTTGTGGCGAGTTTGTGGACCGATGTGTGCGTGCTGCTGGGCAATGGCGACGGCACCTTCCAGCCGGCGGTGATTTATGACTCCGGTGGCGTGGAGCCTGTCGGTGTAGCGGTTGCCGATGTGAACCGCGATGGCAAACCCGACCTGATTGTGGCGAACTTTGGGAGCAACACAGTGGGTGTACTGCTGGGAAACGGGGACGGCACCTTCCAGCCGGCGGTGACCTATGACGCCGGCGGCGATCCTTGGTATGTGGCCGTAGCCGACGTAAACGGCGACGGTAATCCGGACCTGGTGATTGCAAACATCTACTCCCCCTCCTCCAGCAATCTAGCCGTCTTGTTGGGCAATGGCGACGGCACCTTCCAGGCACCAGTGACCTACGGGTCAGGCGCGTGGGATCCCATGTCAATAGCGGTCGCCGACGTGAACGGTGACAAGAAACTCGACTTGGTGGTGGCGAACTGCGAAAGCTCTAGCGGTCTTTCGTGTGGGCAGCCTAGCGAAGGGTTGGTGGGTGTATTGCTGGGCAACGGGGACGGCACCTTCCAGCCGGCGGTACCTTATGACTCGGGGGGTGGGTTGCTGCAGAGCGCAACAATTGCCGATGTGAACGGCGATGGCAAGCTAGACTTGCTGACGGCGAACTTCGAAAACAACGTAGGCGTACTGCTGGGAAATGGGGACGGCACCTTCCAGCCGCCTTTGACCTTCACAGCCTGCATGTACCCCATCTGGATCATAGGGGCGGATGTGAACGGCGACGGCTTGCTGGACCTCGTCGTAGCCTGCCACTCCGGAAGCGTGGGCGTGCTGCTCAACAATAGCGGACCTCATAGTCCCACGACAACCGCGTTGGTTTCCAGCTTGAATCCGTCGCGCATTAAGCAAAGCGTCACCTACACCGCCACAGTAACCAATCAGAACGGGGGAAAGGTGACGGGATCGATAACCTTCCAGGACGGAGGCTCGACCGTCGCGACGGTTCAGCTAGTGAACAATCAGGCGGCGTACAGCACAACCTACACAAAAGGAGGTTCTCACGCGATCACGGCCACTTACTCGGGTGATGTCTCTAATCTGGGCAGCACATCCGCGACACTCGTGGAGTACATTGAGAGCGTTGTGACCAAGACTGTCGTGACCACCTCGGGGTCACCTTCGTTTGTCGGGCAACCTGTGACGTTCACCGCAACTGTCACGTCAACCTACGGGGCGATTCCCGATGGCGAATTGGTGACGTTCTACGACGGGAAACCCGCGATTGGAACAGGTGCCACCGCGAGTGGCGTGGCAACGTTCGTTACTTCCTCGCTGAAGGCGGAAACACACACCATCAAGGCCACCTACCCCGGGGATGCGACGTTTGAGCCGAGCACTGGGTCGGTGAAGCAAGTAGTGGATAAGTACCCGACGACGACGGCTCTAAGCTCGAGTCTCAACCCCTCGAACTACGGGCAAGCGGTGACTTTCACGGCGACGGTTACATCGGCGGGACCGACGCCGACCGGCAAAGTCAGGCTTAAGGATGGAACAAAGGCGATAGGAACGGTGACACTGAGTGGTGGCGTTGCCACGCTTACCACGTCCAAGCTCGCGGTGGGTACGCACGCGATCACGGCGGAATACTTAGGTGATGCTAACAACGACGGGAGTACATCCCCGGTATTAAATCAGGTGGTGCAATAGGCTTCGACGAAGAGTGCGCAACTCTTTGTCGGGCCGAAATCACAGATGAGCCGCTCGATGATTGGGCGGCTTTTCTTTTGCATCACGCGGAAGGTGGGAGCGCGACGACTGCTGCAATTCGGCAATTTCGCCAACGGAGAATTGGTGAAATCGCAATCTGGACGTTCGTCAGCCGTGTACTGGCACTAACGCTCTCGGTCAACAGGGCTGTGGTTCTCCGAAGTTTGCGACATCACCCACCCTTTCGCAAAGTACGCGAAAAGAGTGGGGCATACGCGGAGACGCGGCAAGACGCGTCTCTACGGGGAATTATTCAGGCGCGAAAGAAATCGTCTTCGCCGCTCAGTTCGGCGCGCAGGCGGCGCAGGCCGTCTGGCGGTTTCAGCGGGACTCCCACGGTGTTGCCGAGCAAAGCGTCGATCGTCTCCACCCATTGCATCTGGCTCGCGAAAACGGTGGCGAAGTTTCGCGAGAGGGACTGCGCTACTTCGTTCAGATCGAGTTCGCGCTCTAATTCCTTCTGCATCGAGGTCACGGGCTTGGCGGCGATGCCGCAGGGGACGATGAGGTTGAAGTGGGAGAGATCGGTATTGACGTTGAGGGCGAAGCCGTGGGAGGTGACGGAGCGGGAGACGTGGACGCCGATGGCGGCGATTTTGGCTTCGGGGAACTGGCCAGATTCCGCCAATTCGCTGGTATTAAGCCGAGTCTTCGACTCGGCTGGACGGGCGAGGGTGCCCGTCCCCACACAGGCTGTTCCCACACGGGCATTGTTTTCTACACGAGCAATACTTCCCACACGAATATTGTGGCTCGCAGCGTCCGTCCAAACGCCGGTGAGGCCGGGGACGCGGTGGGTGGAGATGGCGAAATCGTTGCAGGTGCGGATTAGGACTTCTTCCAGTTGGCGGACGTAATCGACGACGCCTAGGGTTTTCTTAAGGGCGAGGTTTTCGCGGACAGGAGTGTCCGCGCTACACGAGTGGATTTCGCGGGCGGGAGTGTCCGCGCTACTCGGATACTCGCGAAGATCGAGGATGGGATAGCCGACGAGCTGTCCGGGGCCGTGGAAGGTGACATCGCCGCCGCGGTCGCACTCGAAGAGCTCGACGCCGCGAGCGACAAGGGCTTCGGGGGAAGCGAGGACGTTGGCGGGTTTGGCGTTGCGGCCGAGAGTGATGACGGGAGAGTGCTCGATCAGGAGGAGGACGTCGCCGATCTTTTCTTGTTTGCGCAGATCGACCAGTTGTTGCTGGAGGCGCAGGCCTTCGGCGTAGTGGAGGGTTCCGAGTTGGACGACGGAAATCACGGCTGGGGACAATTATATGGGTTGGGTGGCAGGGGCAGACTTGGCGGCGAAAGTATGTGGACCGAAGCAGTTTAGCTAAAAGTGTAGTCCGATGTGGCAGAGAGAGGATCACGGACAAAAGGCAAAAGCTTGAACCACGGGGTACACGGAGGGGCACAGGGGAAAGCCTCTCGAAACGACAAATCACATCCGTTCGAAAAATCACATGCGCCCCAGAGGGGGTTACGGTGTGAGGGAAAACGTTTGACCACAGGGGGCCCTTCGGCGGCGCGCAGGGCAGGCTCCGAGGGGCACAGGGAAAAGCCTGGGTACGCGGAACGGGGGTTGGCATTCATGCGAAAATTGGTATTGTGAAGGGGGCGTAAATTATTTTTTATTTTAACCCTTGCGTAATGGCGGGCGGTTTGGTATAACAGATCGAGTCGAGGACGAGTGAGTGTGTGTCTAGGCCGCCTGCTGAGTCGTCGCAGTGGCTTTTGGCATCAAATTCAGTAAAGCCTCCAATTGACCCCTTTCCGGGGTTCGCATTCGGGGACAAAGTTCCCTGAAGGGTTTCCGCGAAAAGCAGAGCCTCCAAGCGATCTTTAATTTTTGAATGGACTTCCGTTTCGGCGTGCGCCGGATATAGTGGCGAACTGGGATGGAAGGCGTTTTCGGGCGCGCTGAAAAAGAGTTTGTAATAAGTACGGGGCAAAGCCCCGTCACCACACGAACTCTCCCGGCTGTTGAAAACAGGTGGAAAACCTGTGAGGGCAGCGGGTTGACAGCGACCGAGAGAGCGCGATAGGTTTGAAAGGTTTCGAGGACGCACGGATTTCCGCAAGGGGATCTGGGCGGACTGAAGGCGCACCGCTCAGGCGGAAAGCGGATCGGTCTTTGACAAAAGGTTGAACGTGCCAGTCGTGAGAAACAAATGTTCGGGCTCAAGTCTGAACGTACTCACAAGATAGGACCTTCGTCACAGCAGACGGAGGCCGCCGGTCTACCCAGACCGGCTCAGGTTTCAAATGAGAGTTTGATCCTGGCTCAGAATCAACG